>Ga0209367_1003427_pt1 | contig 21567 bp, 14 predicted proteins | sample WorMetLIZISLAND2_FD_187412 | JGI IMG/M metagenome (GOLD analysis project Ga0209367, IMG submission 187412) | Marine gutless worms symbiont microbial communities from Max Planck institute for Marine Microbiology, Germany - Olavius geniculatus... ...
GCCCGATACGCATACAGGAAGACTTTCGAAAGTTGACTTGCATGTCCAATAAATCGAGTTCCACTTGGCATGCATTTACGAGCTGCTGTAAATTACAAACGGAAGGTGCCATTATTAGAATGTCGTCCGCATATAACACCACAAAGCAGCGTTGACTGACGGGTAATTGGCTAAATATGTCATTTAAATACACAGCAAATAACTGCGGGGAAAGCACAGAACCCTGGCGCACTCCAAGTTTAATTTGGATAAAAAAAAATTAAAAAATAAAAGAAAACTTATAACATAAGCTATAATTTTACTACTTTTTTGAAAGAAGAGGTTTATAACAAGATAAAACCATTGATTTGAAGTAGAATGTCTTATTTATTGATATGTATAGCTTTCATAAGTGCATTATGGACTTGAGTTAACCTGACTATATGCCTCGGCGAGGATGACGATCTTCGCGCGCTGACAGTCTAGGTTCAGAACAGTGCTCCTCCATGCGTTCCGATCTCCGGCAATTTTCATGACTTCGTTGATTGTTATCCTTATGTCGATAACGTCTTCATTAGGTGTACGATTTAAAATTTGTTGCTGGCACCACATTCAGTTTGAAATGCACACAAAATTAGTCATTTTGACAGTAAGTCTTGTAGGACAACATTTTAAAAACTTTTTCACTGTACTAAACATTTGTGACATACAGTAGCTCAGCAATGTTAGTTATGGGTAACGTTGTCATAAAAAAAAGATTTAATAATTAGGTTACTTCAGTGTCCAGAGCAACTGCTGTTATTCAGAACTATAACTACTGGTCTTACTTTTCATGGTCACTGAGGTTTTGTTAAAGTTTCATGCTGCTGACAAGGCTGTTGCTATGCAAAATCATTTTCCATTGCAATCGCTGATTGTGAAAAATGCACCGCTGGATCCCTTGTACTTAATAATGTACAAATACATTATCACGGCCATAATATTAGTCACATTTAGACACACATCATCTTTGTTACAGGTACACCAAAGCTGTCGTTAAGGGTTTTTGGTTTCTATAGCAACAGCATGTCATCAAGGGCCGGAAAAATTTGCACTTTATTATTTTTAAACGGCTTTATAAAATTAACTAAAAGTGCAAAAAAGCATTTTGGAAAGAGGTCCTACAGGAATACATGTGGACATGCACTAACAACTTTCAAAAGTGCATTGTGAAGTAAGATTAAAAATTGAGCGATAACACACAGAAAGTTACCACTGCTGCACTATTATCACATATTTTGTAGAATTAGGGGTATATACCTAGCCAAAAATTACTATGAGAATTACCCAAATGGTAGCAATGGCCCAAATTTGGGGTCCTGGCTATATGGGCATGTGAAATACGATTTGTAATATATTTGCTGTAGAATTTCTAGTTTTTGTGGGTCTGTCCTACAAAAAGTTGTACGACAAATCCACAACAAATCAACGCAAGTGGAGTTTGGGCCTCTGTGACCGCAACCGTCGCTTTTATCTTGCAAAACGTCTTCGCGTCTTCGGGCGGCCCGGCAGTTGTTCAATCAACACGCTGCGCTGTTGATAGCCTATATCAAGTGCAACCATGCGAACCACGTGCCGCGCGAGCCTTCTTCACATACTGGGTTCTATCTAGTGAATGGGCAAAGACGTTACTTAATTTATAACCTAGTCTTGCCGACGAACTGACGCCAGTTTGAGTTATTGTAGGTGCCGTGCCTATTACTTGTTGTCATCCAGGCGCATAAAGATATAATGTCATCTACGGTCAAGAAGTTTTCCACCTAAGCCAAGTCGAACACATTCATTCCAGAATAGCCTAGTCACAACCCGGGTCATTGCACTTTGTACTGGTCTCGAGCATTTTATTACCAGCAAAATAAAATAAACCTACTTCTGAGTGCCAGGCTTCGACCACTTTCCGTGAATGCGTCGATTCTTCCTCGTTGCACAGCCGGCCGAAAATCTTTTTCCAAATAGAATCGCTTGGTGCCAGATCAAAAAAATAAAGTGGATGACTTGTATTAAAATCCGCATTCAAGTGCAACAGCTTACCCAACATTGCAACCTAGCTTATAAGCAGATGTGTTTTGTCATGCAAATTGCAAAGCTGTGGTGGTAGGCTACGTTGGTCAACTGCTGTCTTTAACTCGACGAGCAGTTTGAAAATCTGACCCGCGGCATTAAAATCGTGAGACCTGACATCGCGAGACCTGACAACGCTGCACTAGATTTGTACATAAAGTACATTTGTACATGAAAGTCTTCTAGAAAGAAAAACTAAGAAAGCGCAACTGCTGGTGCCGCAGTTTGCACCAAAGTGTGCGATAGTGAACTTTGAGGAAGCGCTAGCAGCGGGATTTCAGCACGTGCACAACGACGCTGCATGGTGTGGCCGGGTGTTGGTTTTATTACGCACATGTGATTATCAAGTGCACCAGTAAGTTCTGTTAGAAGAGGCGTACGAAAGTAATGCGCACGTCCAGAACGTCGTTCACTGTCTGGTGAGTTTGCCGCTGCTGCCGCAGACTGCCATTCTCTCGACGCTCAATTACTACAGCCGAGTGTCAACAGCAGCAGCAGCAGCAGCGAGGACGAGGACGAGGCCAATCAGGCGTCAGCAGCGACGACGTCAGCAGCGTTGGAATCAGCAGTGGCGGCAGCTGCTGCATCAGCCTCTGACGACTGCTGTGAAGTGTGCCTCGTGGCGCTATGCGTGCTGGCTTCGCACTGGTGCCGTGCGCACATGCACGGTTCTGTGAAGCTTGTGCTATGTAGCCTACCTGTCAGGTATGGCTGTGGATGCACAAATGACGAAATACACGTACCATTACAGACTGATAGATATTACATAGATATAATACTACATGCAGCAAAAAACTTGTAATGTGCAGATACTCGCACATTAAAACAAGTCTCGTTATGTCCTCCCTTGCTACTGGTCTCGCGTTGTCTAACCAATCGAACCTCCAGTTTCTTTTGGTGCGTTATGTTTTATTTTGTACTTTGTTTCCCATGGACTGGCATGTAGCTGTTGTTAAAAAATAATTCCACCGGTTTTTACTTGCAAAGTGTAATTGCTGTTGTTGCAGTTATTGCTGCAACAGTCGCTGCAACTGCTCCAACAGTTGTTTTTGAAACAAAATAGCTGTTGCAGGGGGCAGGGGTCAACATCGACCGCACGATAATAGAAGATTTAATGACATAAAGGCCTACATGTGCACATAGTCGTATCAGACATCCACCGTGTTCTGTATAAGGCTGTTGAATAACGGTAAAATAGCACAGCTAAGGACGGGGAGGGGCGGGACACTGAGCCAGCAGCGGCGAATGTGACGGCGACTGATTGTGGTCACTGTAGCGTGTCCGTCCTTGCGCCATAAAACCTAACAGTAGCCCGCCGTCGCCGGCTGTTTAACAGTCAGTCGCCGGCGTCGACACTGCACTGACTGTCTCAAGTAGAATTAGATCTCTCAGAGAGCGATGACGGGACAAGGACTCGTGTGTGCGGCGGTTCTGATCGTCGTCGTTGTGGGTCAAGTTCACGCCGCGCCGTCGGACGTCAACGCCGGACAGCTCGTCGACAGACTCAAGGAACTACTTCATGAGAGATCTGAGAATACTGGTGGCCCTGGATTAACTAGAGATGTAGGCCTCTCATTCTGCAATGTTCACAATTATTCTTTCAGTTGTAATTTATAAACAACACATGAACAGCGCGTGTGTATAGGCCGATGACTATTTGCTATTGCAGTAAGCATATTTGTTCGTTATAATATTGCTAATATTACCCTGAAGCACAGAATTAGTATGACGAAAATAAATTCAATATTCAATATTTTTATCAACAGTAGTAGTTGTTGTAACCCTCGTCGTTGTATTATTTTAGCCAAGTTTTTTTTAGCTCATCTGCTATATGTTTTAAAATCTAAAACTTTTACATGTATGTATTTTCTGTTTTAGGGAAAAGCCTAGTTACGCGCAATATAAAGCACATGATTTTTTTGTTAATGTTTAACTAGTTTATTTACTAGTATGTTCGAGACACTGTCAAATATACTTGACTTTTAAACATAATCTTGAAACAGTTTATTCAGTGTGATTTAAAACGTAGACTTTGTTTTAAATACGCCATTTTCGTTTTTATTCTGGTTAAGCACAGTAGTTCTGGACTGCGTTGAGACTCTGTATAAACTGTGATGGTGACTGCGATTGCGCCTAAACAGTTCGATGATCGTGATCAAGGCGAGGGAGCTTTGGACTTGGAGAACGATGGACACCAGAGATCTGAGATGTACGTTGACGACAGTCAGCGAGCAATCAGCACGCGAGGCCCCGGACTGACGCAGCAGCAGAAGAACGACGCCGTTAAAATTCACAACAAACTGCGCGGCCAAGAGGGCGCTTCCAACATGGAAACACTGGTGAGCTATCGTACGATATAGGGCCTACGCGCACCACAGTCGTTCGTCTTTTATGACAGAACTTTCGCAATACACCGTGGGCCATAAGAAAACGTGGCACTTTACTTTTGTCAATATCTTCGCCGATTATTAACCAATTTTCAAAATTCTTTTACTGGCACACTCCGCAGACAATTTGCAACAATAAAATTATTACATATTCAACCACAGGAAAAATGCGTTTCTACACTGTAAAATATAAATGTAAGCAAAAACTAACTATAATAACAAAAATTTAGGTAAATGAAAAAACACTTCAGACCAACATTGCGATGAATGATCTGTACGGCACTAGACTGTTAGACCCACACAGCTTAGTGTCATACAGACCATTCACTGCAATGTTGGTCTGAAGTGCTTTTTTAATTTTACCAAAATGTTTGTTTGTTATTATCGTTATGTATGCATATTTCATTGATATTTCACAACGTAGTGTAGAGATGCATTTACGGTGTGGTGGGATATGTAATAATCACGTTATTGTTATTGCAAATTGTCTGCAGATCGTGTCAGTGAAATAATTTTGAAAATCGATCAATATTTGGCGAAGATATTGACAAAAGTAAAGTGTCACGTTTCTGGCCCACCCTGTAGATAAGGTGGTAAAATTTGTGTTTTTAATCATGAAACTAGGTTCTTGGGCTTTTATATATCTGTATAAATTTCGCAATATACGTGTAAAGTACAAAACATACGAAGAACGTTTAAAATAATATGTGCCTATAGCAAAAATATTTTACGTTAAGCCTGGTTTATTTCTTTCCTTTTCACTACGCGCAGAGTCCGCGCGTATCCACCCAGCAGCGCGCGTCGTCTGCACGGATCCGCTGCGGATACGCTCTGATCGATCACACCGATTTGTATGAACACGAAATGCGCGTACGCAGTCCGCTCAAATCGAACTCGACTCGATTTCAGCGGATTCGCCAAGCTGAGCGGGTCTGGCGGCATGTGCTGTTTGATGTCTGCATATATGCATGGCAAAATATGGATGCAGACAACTGCGTTTCCGGCGCGAATACGGCGCGGATGCGGATGGTTATTTGTCGGTTTTCATTATTTTTTCGCTTTTAAAGGAACAGGCGAAGGCTCCTCAAATGCGGCTCTGCATGTGCGCAGCTAAGGCAACGAGCGTCAAATAGCAGAATAATGTTTGTTATAAAACTGATCGTGTCGCCTGTTTGTGTGTTGCATACATAGCGTTGGAGCGATCGTTTGGCTCAGCTGGCGCAAGAGTGGGCCGACCGCTGTGTCTGGATGCACCGTCCTCCCAACTCGTTCAATCCCAAGGACTACGGCTTCCCGTCAGTCGGCGAGAACATCTGGGCCTGGTCTAAGGCCGGAATTCATAAGATCCCTGACAAGCCGATCCAGGACTGGTACGACGAGAAGAATTATTATGTCTACGCTACTCAGCAGTGCCGAAAGGAGCCGTGCGGGCACTATACCACGGTCAGTCACAGCAGAGATGTTAACGAGGCCAGCTGGGCATCAGGCCGAGACCGAGGCTCGAAGCTTTAGCATCTCTGGTCCCTCGTGGTGGACTATTCTGAGGATTTCTGCTTTCTATCCGACTACGCGTATGCCTGTAAAAACATCGGGGTACTCCGGGGTGAAAGCAAAACGGGTTTTGATAGTGCACTGCATTTGACGTTGAAAGTACACGTCCGGTGATAAAAGATTTTGTTGTTGATTAACTGTTGCGGGCGTAAAAGATTAAAGATACAAATTCAGCTTTTGGCTGCAATACGCAATAAAGATTTAAGATGTTTCATTCGTCCATTCATGTGTCGGTATTCACTATTTATCGTTGCACAAAATGAATTTAATGATGAACAAATTGTGTAAACCACACATTTTACTTTTTTGTTTTTTTTGGTTATTTTTCGTGCCTTTATTTTTTTGCGTCTAATTTCTACAAAATGTTTGCAGTTTCGTTTATACTCGAAGCGGCGCCTGATTGCCGCATGGTCTGGTCTGTAGCAGCATGTCGTTTAGCGGCGTGGACGGTTTCGCGCTTGTGTGAAAACTGATGGGCGATACCTGGAACATTTAGCCTACCTATTGTGATAATATGAATAGTTTTTTTTCACATCAGCATTACTTTATAAACTTCATATTTGGAGCTGTGCTGTATGCCGCAGAAATCGTTGCCACAGTGTGAACTAGTTTCCTCCATTGCTGTCTGTTCCTTAGTTGACACGCAGTGTAGAAGTAGGCCTAATGATGATGACAATGCTTAGCTATTATTATGGCGTTCATACAGGTGACGTGGGCAAAAACGACGCATGTCGGATGTGGCTTTGCAAAATGCGGATATCTGCAGAACGCTGGGTACAGGGATGGCGTTTACATGGTTTGCAACTACGGACCGTGGTATGTCACTGTCTCATGCGTCATTTCTCAGAACTCAGCAGCTTTTGTTATCCATTTTCTGTCAAACGATGAGACCCGAACCAGGACGTTAATGCGTGTGTTTCGACATCAAAACCGGCACCAACATTAACTGTTGTAGAAAACGTACTCTCGAGATTTGCGATCTGTCTCGAAAGCATTATTTTTCTCAGTGCCATTATCACTTTTTGACTGCAAACTACGAAGCAGCAAGAAACATTCAATTTCATGCTTCCAAAGGCATATTCTGACTTTTGTCGATTGGCCGGCAAATATTTTTAATTGCTGGGTTAACAGCAGTCTCTGCTGTGCATTGTGATGCGAATATTGCAATCCTACGACAATCAATTACATGGCAAACTTTGTGCCATTTTTTCACAGCGACGTCGGCCTACGTGTCTTGGAAAAGACTAGAAATCCAGTGCAACCTGACGCTATTGCTGCGTTGCGTGTATAGTCTCAATAGTTATCCAAACCGGGCGCACTTGTATACGTGGTTTATGTAATTCAACAGCAATGCCTTTGCGTTAACGACCACATACACATTATAATGCGTGTTTATGGTCATTATTAATCCGCAGCTTTCGAGTATTGCATCGCGTTATAATTGGTACTCATAATAAATATCGTCGGTCCTGTCAATGGGTCACGCAGATTTATGACGAACGCATAACGGATTTCTTAATTACGACAGTTAAGAATTTTTCTGCTGTTTGAAGGATCTTTTGACGTCGATTACATTTGACCTTTATTGACCTCGACTTATTGTCCTTTTAAATTGACCAACATTGTTGCGTGTGATTAATGTATTGTGTACCGCGGGTACTTGTAATTATGCGACGTGAATCACAAAAACACCCACACGCGCGACTATATTATTTTATGCTGCTCTTTGTCATGTATAATTTAAGTACTATTGTTTTGTGTCGAACTCTAAGCTACAGTGTATTATATATATACTTAATTGACTTATGTCTTGTAGGCCTACTTTTCTTCTGTAATAATATGCGTTTGACACGTGTTTAACTAACTGTTTACTTACTTAATAACTTACTTACTTATTTACTTATTTACGTGTCAGACATTTTGACGTTTCTTTATAATGCAGTTCAACTCAGTTCGTGTTTTTTTGCTTCACTGTTGTTGGCTTGCTGTCAAAACGACAATCAGACGGTCTTTTCACGGCCGCGTGTCTCTGGACTGAACACTTGTCACTTAACCATGCGCCATTCTGCAGCCCGCAACTGTTGTTGCACAGTACAAGGTGTGCCAATAATGACCCAAGTTGATTTTTTGTCAGAACTTCGTCAAATCTGCACCAAATTTGATAATTTTTGACACACAGATAGCTAAGACAATAGAATTATGTGAGGTACACTTACTGTTCACTTCACATAATTTATGTTAACGCACTACTGTGTAAAACGCAGATGCTCCAAATTGATACATTACGCAGTGCCTATCATTATCAGATTGCTCACTTTTTTATTATAAACTTGACAGAGAGTGCCGTTTGATGTAACAATTTTGTGGTATTAAATATTATACGCTGAAAACAGCAAGGACCAAAATAACTGATCGATGAGCTCAAAACACATCTAATACATGAATGAGTGCTGTGCAGTTTGATCAGTTGATCATTAATGCCGCTGTCACTGTCAGTCGTGGCGTCTCGTCTAAGCCATTGCGTACACTTTGAGCATAAATTTTGATAATTAAAAAACAGGTTGTTACACAAGCTTATAATTCTGCAGAATAAATCACATTTTAGTTTATTATGTTCCTAATTAAGTCGTTAGAACTTTTACGGAGATCACAACTCAGCATTATGCAACAATTTAGAGCATCTACGTTTTACACGGTAGTGCATTGACATAAATCATGTAAGGTGGACAATGAGTTTACCTTACATAATCCTATCGTTTTGTCCATCTGTGTGCCGAAAATTATCATATTTGATGCAGATTTGACAAAGTTTTGACAAAAACAAGTTGGGTCATTTTTGGCACACCCTGTAGTCCAGACATGCATGCTCGGCACTATAGCCCATAAGATCCCATCAAACACACTAAGCGTGACCCCGCGACGGGCATGTTCTCAGTGAATTGATCTCTGCAAGTATTCATTCATCTATTCTATTTAGCAAATGTGTTTATAACCTTGCGAATAATCGAATAATATCTATTCAGCTTTTTGAACTGCAAGGAGTGTTAATAAGGTTCAGTTCGGTCTCACCTCACACAACTATAGGCTAATCCAGTCACCTTTGTCGCTATAGTCTGAATGAAGGTAGGCCTAATGCTGAATCATTTAATTCATTTGTCACATAAGCTACCTTGACCTGCCACATTTCTAAACCGATTATAGCAGCGGTGAATACGGTCAACATTCTGCACAATGGCCTTATTTTTTTGCCTTTAACCTTGTTTGTCATTGTCGTTAGTCACGGTGGTCGCGCTTAGCACCAGAAACTGCAAGGTCGCAGAGTTCGCAAAGGGCGCAAAAAGCCGGCCACAAAGGAAACAAATTCCCGTTTTCATTAAAAAAACAGAACTTACAAAGACAAATCAAGGAGGGCTGCAAAAATAATCCTGAGATAGGGCTGTAAAATGACTGAACGTGATACCGTATGTCACTACGCTTTGCCGGTTAAAAACTTATAGCTTATTGCATCAGTAATGTTCTGCTAATCAACTTGTGAAAGAATAGATTTGATAAATTAATAATGTTGTAAAATATTGTGATCATGAATCTCAATTCTCATGCATCAATAAAGGTAAGCAGCTTTATGATATGCCGGAGTGTCTTGTCTGTAATGCAGGGGCGCTGGTCAGCAGCCGTTCAAGAAGGGCGAGCCTTGCAGCCAGTGCGATAGGGGACAGTTCTTCTGCTCAGACAATATGTGCGACTGTAAGTCTGATTTATATATCAAAACATACTCAATGTAGGCCTACTTACGTCTGCAGTTTGTTACGAAACTTTGTATTAGTTGTCACTCGTCTGGTACTTTATGAAAAAGATGCGCTTCCAAAGGAATAATAATATTAACCGCTGATAAATGCAAAACGGTAGTGTCAGCATAAGCTAGCAATATCGTCAGGGAATAATGTTCCTGGCTACCGTGGTAACGTGCAAGTGAAATATTTTAGCTGCTAGTTATTATTTTGTTAATCGCGTGGTTGCGCAAGTATTATTTATCGTGTTAATTACGGTGTTAAAAGGCGATTTATCTGGCGCCTTGTGTTGCAAGACGCAGGTAGGCGATGTTGAATGACTGAAAGTCGTCTTGCTGCTCAACATTGGTTTACGTCATGCCGTCAAGCCGTCAAAATTGGACTAACAAAAATAGACGTCGCAAGGTTATAGCGTAATTTGCGGCGTATAGGTGATGCAACAAAAGTTGCATTTAAGAAGTGTACAAAGCGAAGGAACTGAAGTACACAAACCACACTGAACTGAACTAAACTCGCGGTTCGGTTCAATTCGTTTCAAATCGGTTGATATCAACATGGTTTGTCCATTGTTCAAGCACAATGAGATAGCCATGCAAAGAATTTTTTTCACTGCGTTATAATTGTAAACGACCGGATTTTTGAACGGTGATTACATTATCGCGTCATTAGGCCTAAGTTAAACGCGTTAATTTGACCGTTAATTTTTGAGCGTATACTGAACGTCGAGCGATTAGCGCGAGTTGTATAGATCATTTAGTATCAAAACGATCACACGCTGAGGCTACGGTTATTAATGCAGTAGTTCTATGATGCTTGTTGTGTGATGTGTGTTTACAGCGAGCTGCAACTCGGCGGGAGGAGGCAACAAATGCGGTCAGTCTCTGCAACATCAACTTTGCAATGTTACTACATTTGTTATTACAAAATTTGAAAGTTCCTATCGGCATTGTTTATATCAGTCTGTCAGGTATTTACAATCATTTTCCGTGCAAATAACAAAAACAAATAATAATTGGTCGTACAACTGGTGCAGGAGGTCGGGAGATGCATTTAGGCCCATGATAATGCATTTATGATAATGGCCAAGGGCAGCAGAAAATCTATTTTCCTGTTTCAGCGTGTTCGTACCTTTGCCAAAAAGAAAGGCGGTCTCATTTTTAATTTCTTAGGCAGAGAGTTGGAGCCCCCCTAAATACAACTGTGAGGCCCCTATAACGGGGTCTTGGAGCGGAGTCCCCAGCGGGGTCCAGGAGCAGAGCTTCTAGTCAGGAGGGTCAGGGGGCTTCGCCTCCTGAAGCTGAAACACTTTTGGCTTTTGGACGTTCAACGGAAGCTGCAAATTTGCTTATATTTTTAAAGAATTGAAACGCAAAAAATCAGATACAATTTGTCAACTTTTTGCGAAAAATGAAGTTTTATAGGCCGCAATACGTCGCAGATTACTGTACATTAATGAAAAGAAGTAAATTTGTCTATTCTGGGTAAACTTTTTACATGTTTCCTTATTTTATATTGTGAATATATTTCTAAAAAACTAGAAATATTTTTGTACATAGCATGAGGCCCCTGAGCATACATGAGCCCCCCGATCGGGGGGAGGGTTACGGGGGGAGGTCCTTCCATTGGCTCTGCGCTGCAGTCCCCTGCACATAATTGTCCTGAGTGATGGGCAAACATTTGATGAGTATGAAAAAAGCTGTATTGTGAAGCAGTGGATTTAGTCAGTGCCAAATAAAAGGGTCAAGATTTTTTAGCGTATACAATTTTTTTCACAATTTCTCATAACGTTTATTGCAATAATATTTGCGTGTGCGTGCTGTGTAGCCTGTAAGGCGAAGTGCAAATGTGGTACACGGACGGGCGACTGCAAGTGCGAGTGTCAGAAGGGATGGTCGGGGCCGGCGTGCACAGGTTAGTATAGTACTACATCTTGCCGATCTTGATTCTCATTACATAGCACAGCTCTACTTACTTCGGTTTTTTATGGGTTTGTTCAGTGATATTTTCATTAACTTGAAGTCGAACTTAAAGTAAAATTATTGACTTCACTGCAGTCGCACTTAAAGTTAAACTAAAAAAAATTAAGAACTTGAACTGAACAAAAACTAAAACTAAAATTAGAGTCTCTGAACTGTACTGAAAGTTGAAGTAGAATAGTAGCTTGAAGTTAAATTTTTGAATGTGAGCCGCTTTGCAACAGCTACTTTTCATGTTTCCGTAAACTTTTGGCTGGAATCAGTGATTGGTGTCTGTTCACTTGTTTATGCGTTTACTTTGTGTGTTTGTGCACTATTTGCAAAATTGAGCGTAAGCTAAGTGTAAAAAAGCTACTTTGAAGATTAAACATTATTGTGAAGAAGTATACTCTAAAAGTGACTTAAAATAGAACTTGAAGTAGAAATAAAATTAGCTAAGAACTAGAACTTGAAGTTGAAGTAGGCCTAAAACTGTTTTCTGAACTTGAAATAGAACTTGAACTGAAATGGCAAGGTATAAACTGAATTGAATTTGAACTGAAACTGTTTGTCCGAAGTAAAATATCGCTGGGTTTGTTGTAGAACAACATATGCCGTGCTAACTGCTAAAAACCCACAACAAAAAGAAAGTTTGCAACAAATGCCCAACATAGGCTACAATTGTTCGGGCTTAAGCGATAACAGCGTTGTGCATTGATTATACGAAAAACGCACTAGTCAGATAGATCTACTCGAAGATCAGCTTTACTAGAAATGGATTTTGGCCTAAACTCCAGTTAATTCGATATGCTGTAGATTTGTCGTAAGCTTGCTGTAACAACATGTTGTATAAACGTGCTAAAATTGAAAGCGCAGAGCAAATCCGCAACATCTTGCGATGCTGTTGTTGTAGGCCTACGACTTGTGCTCGCCATTTACGTATAAAAATCGAACATCATGAGATTTTGAGCTCAGTGTGATGCTATGGACACTTTTATTCATTTTCTTGCTCTTTGCTTTATATCTGATTTATAGCACTGAGAATACTAGACGACGCGGTTGTGTAAGTTTCGTGTTTTAGCTGCGTGCATCGATGCATTAGCAATTTGAGCTTCTTCCCTGCAACTATCTGGATTAGGAACCAACTGTCAGCTAATGTCGTCATGTCTCCTACCATCGCGACATTCAAGTCTCGATTGTCAGCGCAACGAGTTAGACGTCAATTAACAGCCAGCCTGTTTTGTTTTTATCTGCACGTTTTTATCAGCTCGAGAAACTTGGATTTTATCACTTCATAAGATCATGCACACCTGCCATGCACAATACATTACTCACTGATGCATTATTGGGGAAAAAGTGGTATAAATTGGTAATGTTCGCGTTGTCTTACTTACTTTCTTACTATTTAAATCCAGTTTACAGCCAGTTTTTGTCGAGAGGTGTCAAGACAGAAGAGACTAGAAAACTGTCTCAAGTCTCGACACGTCAGCGTATATGACTCATTTCCCGACAACGTCACTTGTGCTCTTCGGCCTACAAAGTGTGCCTGTTTTAATGCAGCCCTATATTAAATATAAAGGCCTGCAGTCACGGCTGTCAAAGATTATAGATGTCCGTACATGCATAAGCCTACGTGATGATACCGGTAGGCCTATGCGATGCTGTGCATAATTGTTGGTTAATAAATCTTACTGGCGATGGGTGACTGTGCTCTGGTATAGTGTCACCGTGATGTATTCTATCATGTCAACCTTACAACGGAGAGGCTTGCGCATGTGCTTTGACACGGCAGGCCGCGCGGCGCCGTCTTTGGTGATTAATAACAATCAAAATTTCGGCGAGTCTACGTCACTATAAGATACGATTGTTGAGCTCGTGTCACGTTGGCACAGTGACCCGGTTTTGTGACTGTTGTTGTTTATAACTTAGTTTATATGTAACAAAAATAAATATATATAACGTGCCGATAAAAACAAAACAGGCTGGCTGTTAAAGGAGATATTTTGTTACCGATACTCACCAGTTAATAGCTAGGAAATGATATTGTGCAACGAAATTTGGTCATCTGTTCAGCAATTTATCGTTGATTAAGTGCATTGAATTTTATTTAGATTCGTTTCGATTTGACATTTTTATTGTACGATATTTAGGGGGTTACTTTTTCCTGTCACAGTGTATATACCCATTCAACATCGGGTGCAGCGAAGTGCAGCGACGAAGGTGGAGTCTGAGTGAGCATTTTGAGCTCGACCCAGCTGGATCTGCAGGACGCAGACGATGTTGTTGCCCCTACCGGCCTGTAAATAACGACGCCAAAAATGGGACTTATCTCTTAGCAAATTTAAGTCACCATTCCTTTAATTGGCAGACGAAGGCCGCACAATACTTTGAGAACATGCCCCTGTCCATTGATTGAAACCCATATCCAGTGCGTTTCGAACTTTCTAGCTTTTGTGCTAGGCCCTATTATAGAGATAACGATGTTTTTTGGTTCCCATGCATCAAACATGTTAGATAATGTTGTGAATAATATTGCGTAGCGTGCCACTGCATAAATTGCACCGCTACTGTGCATGTTACAGCGTTTTGTCTGGATGGGGAATTAACTTTTTTACTGGATATGGTGCATTATAATCATCACGTGTGTATGATCATGTACTCCGTACTCGTATGTACAGAGCAGTGCAAGGACAAGGACCCACAGTGCGGACGCAACCCTGGCTGGCCGAAGAACTGGTGTACTGACAAGAACGTCTTCGGCGGCATGATGTACGCCACGGTCAACGAAAAGTGCCCCAAGATGTGCGGACACTGCGGTCAGTTCAGATTACCTGTTTCTCCTTATAACGCATGTGTCTCTTTAGCCGACCGTACTTACGTAGCCGTCCAGCTTATGGTACGAGTTGTCGTCTGTCTGTCTGTCGTCATCTGTAACGTACGTATTGTGGCTAAACGGTGCGAAATAGGGCATAGGTTGCTATTGATCACTTATAGAAAGTCGCATATTAGCTTTCAAATGACATAAAAATCATTGACCTTGGATGACCTTAAAGGGCTATAACGCTTTGAGGTATGCCAATCGTGCGGTATTGTGGCTAAACGGTAAATTGTAGGAAGTCGGTGATGGTACAATCGGATAGGGCGCTGGCGACTTCCTATACGGTGTCAATAATATTCATGTCTCCATATACAGCGGTTTGGCCGCAATTTTCAATGGAAGGTTTCGAGCTATAAGTGGCCATATCTTGGAAATGGTGAGAGATAGGGCCAAGGTTGCTATTAATCATCAACAAGAAATCGCATATGCCCTTTCAGATAAAATAAAAATTATCGATCTTGGATGACCGTAAAAGTCACTGACAACCAGTATGGTCAGCTATCCTAGCGACAGCTGGGCTTCTTGTTTTGCTCTAGGTAACGTAAAGCTGTCGCCTTCATGGGTTACGGATTTGGTAGCCTACGCTTAGATGGACCTTTTAGTTATCGCTGACTGGTGTTCCTATTGATTGCACGGAAACCGCAACGTAAATGGTCGATGTATAAAAACCGACTGGGTTTTGTAAAAGAGCCGCCACGTGTGTCGGCTCTGTTCAAACTAATAGACAATTAAATCGGTATAAAACGGTTCACGTTTGCCTTTACGACTTACGTGTGCTAAAGCTCATTTGAGATGGTATTAAAGTAAAGTGCTGATTAAACATTACTGTAATTTCACTTTCAAGTAAGAGTACAACCGAGATCGACCTTTGACGTAATGGCTTGGCTTTTAATGAGCCAGGGCCAGTGATTGACGAGTTCATTCTCTATTGCGAGTTCGGTTCAATCTGTTGCGCTGTTTTATTATTTTCTTGATAACAAAGGATGCCACGCTTAGACTAACAGAAAAACAATGAAACTTAATGTATAACACGGTCTACGTTTTGGGCGCACCAAAATTCACTTGAGATGGCTTTTAAAAGAACATTGTGGTGTAAATGCGGTGTAAAGCTATTTGACGAACGACCAAAACTGTTAACAGACCTTTGATGGTCGATTACTCATGGATTCGTCTCACAGTCACAAGACTTCTGTATCTTCCGCAGTACCGCTATTTTAGGTACTGTTCGATCACTTCTAGACAAGGCACGCCATTTACACATTTGAGGTCATTATTTACGTGGCAATAAAAGCTGTCATGGGGCATTAGGCTTATACCGAACACGCGTCCGCTGTATAAGTAACCTACCGTGGCGTTAACCACTTAAGTCGTAATAAAAACTTCAAAATGCTTTCACTCCTCTCCTCCTTCCTCTCTTCATACAGACCTCTTCACCATTATTTACCAGCCACAAGCCCACAACTTTACTCTTTTATACCAGCTACGAAATCTTCTTTTTCTCAAATCTTACTCTCCATAAAAATTTTAACATCTGGCATCAGCAATGTCGTGGATTAGGCATAAGAAGTTGATGGGGCAGGAAGTTGCAACTTGCAATTTGCGACAGACAGCTGCACGTTTCAGACACGCACAGGAGATTTTCAATTTTTATCCCCAAATTCTTCATAATGGGGAATTTCCATTTATCAAATTTTGTACTTTAAAAATAATGTTAAACCAAAAAAATTGCGACAAGATTAACAGGATAAAATTTAGGGAAAGAGGCGATTGCTGTCCCTGCCCTCTGCCATGACGTCACGTGACGTCACAGTGATGTCTTCGGGCTGACTTCTGTCGGAACTGTTATCGGATTATTTTGCTCACGACTTCACGTTTAGGTCTCGTTATTCTTTTTATATTTGATATTCATCTAGAATGACATCTCTGAGCCATATTAACTTGCCTGTTTCTTGCTGCCTATCACAACAAGCACTAGTCACTAGCTTCTCAGTCATATCAACATCGATGACTACGAAAGACCCTGAATTTCCAAAATAAGGGGTTTTATTGATTTTTGCGATCTTCGGCTGCAGCGCACACTTCAATAATGAATTGCGACGAAATGGCTGGAGATAGACTTACAGTTTGCGAATAGGGACTGCTATAGGCTTTCGCGCGTCTCGTGAGCATTAGCTCAAATTTCTTGTTTACATAGGCCTAGTAGCATGTATACTTCCTCCGTTTCTCTTATTTCTGCTCCGTTTCTAATAGTTTTAGCACCATCGAGTACGTTATTTTTTATGCAGTGGGAGGAAACGAGCCGTGCAAGGGACGAAGCTACAACGACATCGACCGAGACGCCGAGAATCTGGACAACGCCGAGCTCGAGTTCCTCATTGGAGCGCTCGAGAAGAACGACTAAACAACTACGACAACTACTGCAGCGGTCATATGACGCCGACTTACATGGGCGCACCGACGCACCGTAACGTTTTCTCTGTCGCAGCGAAACCAAGGCGATATCAGAAATATTCTTATGGAATTTCTGTGATGAAATCAAACGGAACTTGCTTAATCACTAAGCCTCAATCGTCAGGTGAATTTAAACATGTTTCTATAGGCTATAAATTAAATCAAACATACTGTTGCTGAGTCACAAAATTACGCTCCTAATTTGCGCAAATGGTTAGCCGCACATTTTAGCAACATCTCGGCTTCTAAGACTGATAGAGACGAACGCGTGCTCTATATAGATGCGCCCTTGTTACTCCGTACGTTCTAACCTCCAGCGGCAGCACACTCACGCGTAATTAGCTCGTTGTATAGTGATTTACTAACTCATTCTTGTGACTTAATTTGTTGACTGGCTACAGCTGAGTGCTGGCGCCTTGTAGTTTTATCTTCAGGGTGTGCCAAAAAATGACCTAACTTGTTTTTGTCAGAACTTCGTCAAATCTCCACCAAATTTGATAATTTTTGGCGTACGGATAGCCAAGACGATAGAAATATATAAGGTACACTCACTGTCCACCTCACGTTGTTTATATCAACGCACTACCGTGTAAAACGCAGATGCTCCATATTGTTGCATAATGCTACGTTGTTGTCTCTGTAAAAGTTCTAATGACTTATCAAGCACACAATAAACCAAAATCTGATTCATTTAGTAGAATTGTAAGTTTTTGAAACAACTTGCTTTCAAACTATCAGAATTTATGTCCAAAGTGTACGCAATGGCTTAGACGTGATGCAGGGGCGTCATTTAAGGGAAGGACTGGAAGGGTCTACGGACCCCCAAGGATTTATGATTCTAGTTTTTCCCCTGTAAATCATACCTATGAAACAGTGTTACTGCTGCAAAAACAATACTTTACGCAGACTGAGACCCCCAAGGATCACTGAGACCACAACAATTTACTGAAATGACGCCCCTGACATGACGCCACGGCATACAGTGGCATTAACGATCAACTGATCAAAATGCACAGCACTCATACATGGATAAAATGTGTTTTAAGCTCATCCATCAGTTACTTTGTTGTCTGCTGTTTTTAGCGTAAAATGTTTAATACCACAAAATTATTAAATCTCATGTTTTTTGTGGAACTCATAATGCGCAAGTGAGCAATCTGATACTGATAATCACCGCGTAATGTAACAATTTGGAGCATCTGCGTTTTACACGGTAAAGCATCAACATAAATTCTGTGAGGTGGACAATGAGTCTGCCTTACATAATTTTATCGTCTTGGCTATCTGTGTGCCAAAAATTATCAAATTTGCTGGATATTTGATGAAGCTCTGACAAAAACAAGTTGGGTCATTTTTTTGGCACACCGTGTACGTTTTGCTATGTCTCCATCACATCTGCTTGAATGAACTATGCCAGATAATTGCGTCCATCCGCCAGCAGCTTTCACAAACGATGCAAAAACTTTTACAGGGCTTGCTTTTCAGTGACTTTTGTGCGCTGCAACTTGCCAGCTCGAGAACACGCGAGCTTGTGAGACTATATTAACCCAAATGTTACAAGCAACTGATCGACTGAAACCGTAGACATGTTTTCCGTGGCTGACTATATACATGTGTTTATGGTGTGTTGTAGAACTGCTCATTGTTTTGTCATCACAATTATTTTAGCCATAAGTGGTAGAATTAACACTAACGGTCGAAAATGCAGTAATAAAACTGCAGTTTACGTGCTGCTTGCTGTTTAAAATACCCGTGTTTTTATTTGCACATATCTTACTATAATGCGCAGAAAGTCTGTCTGTCTGTCTGTCAGCCCCCTCTAGCGCCTTCCCTGTGGCACGGTCGTGAACCACGACCGCGGCGTTCGAGTCCTTGGGTACGTGCCCCCCACCTTGCCTTCCACCAGCCCCCACGGGCAGCTTGGGGGCGGGGGTTGAGTTGCCGGGTCTTCTTACCCCGCTGATTCTGTCAAGTTCGTCAGTAGTGCTCAGCTTCCTGGCGAATGACGGCCACTTAAAGGTCCCAGCGTAAGGCCTTAAGCCCGGCCATGAATTTCATAGTCTCTGCGACGTGTGCCGGTGTCACAAAATAGCATCGCCCCCCTTAAAATGTTGCCCCCTTGGTAAAATAAAATCGCCCTGGGAGCGAGGTTTGCGGTAAAAAACCGCCCCTCTGCTTGAAAATTCGCTCCCACCAAATAAAGCAACATCGCCTCCCTGATTAAATCGCTCTCCCTGCATTTTGCTTTCAAGTCTAATTGTGCACACAAACAGCAAGTACATTATGATACATTAAACATGCAGGTTTTGGATGTTTGATGATGCTGAAATGTGAAACGACTTTATGGCGCTGGCAGTCGCCAGATGAAGCTCACTACGTAATCGTCCGCGGTCGTGTTACCTTGGCACGCAGTAGTGACCAAACTCTTGCATGCATTCATTTCACACAATTCCCAGGAAATGGAATGGCACAGACATTGTAAACAGATTTTCAGAGCAAGCAGAAAAAAAGGTGAGCGATGCAGTGCTGTAATAAATATCATATGATCAGCAATAAAGCATTTCACTAATAAGTCAAGAATGTAGTACTTAAGTATACCAACTTAAGTATTTAATATTTTTAAGAGGCCACTATTTCAGTACCAATACATAACAATACTAATAGAATTTTTAAAAAACACACACAATATGCAGACACAAGAAAACCACTTTCAAAATGAACAACAAAGAATTATCCCAACAGTTACTGCACTTGAACTGTGATGGTCAAATAATGCAAACTACAGTGCTTGGGGTTTTTGCATAAAAATTTGGTTTGAAAAGCTGAACTCCTTAGTATGACTTCCAATGCAAGTCACTTAGTTGGTAGTTGGTAGGCACGACGTCAAATACAAAATCAGTTAGCAGAAAACTGGTAAATTTTGTATTTGCATAGACTCTTCTGACCAACTAGCTTGTTTCAAGAAAATTATTACTGCAACTCCAGTTTGGTGGCAACAGCCGTTTTCAACCAGAGTAAGGTGAAAAACTGAACCCAAACAAATGTGACAGTGATGGACACAAAGAAACAGCAGCATGGCCATCAAACTGGATATGCTAATATCCTTAAAACAATGACTGACAGCATCAAAATGCAACGAAAAATTTGGGTTTCTGAACCACACGAACACAGTTTCACAGCATGTAGCTGCAACACAGTACATACTGTACGCAATATTATTTACGTAATATTTAACAAAATTCATAACTATCTTTTGGCATGACAACATAGCAAAAAAAGTTTAAAACAAGTTTTAAGAAAAGTTATTACAAAACCACAAAATTAACCTATGGAATTACGAAATTCAGTTAAATATTATATTACAAATACAGACCAAATTATGAATGGAAATACACACAAAGGTGCACTATGTCTACTCTCCAGCACTGTAAAAAATTTCTTAGTATTTCTCCAACACTACGTGGCAGATTAACCATGTTGCAATTGCAAATACTGTGTATATCAACAGTTTTTATAATAATAATATGACAGTAATAACAGCAGAACAATACAACACAATGTGACAAATGCATCACAAAAAAAATTTTGCTAACATCATACTGATAGAAATGTTACCCAAACATGAAGTTTACAATAAATTCTGTTTTCAGTGATTTTTGTTCAATTCCATAAATGTTTCCTGACAGATATTATATTTAAAAGTTCTTGAAAAATGATCATATATCTAATGCAGATAAACTTGACAATAACCAACAAACAATTTGTCTGCATGTCTGCTTGTGTACATTAGTTCTGTGCACATGTAGGTCCATATACAGAGAAATGAAACTGTTAGCTGGTCTGCTGGCACAGTGTGTGTGCCAAAGATGCTGCAGCCGAGTGAGACTAAAGCAGCCGAGTGAGAACAACAACGACAACGATGACTGTCAACATCACCAGAAACGGCAACCAGGTCTTTAGAAACGCACCAACACTGAACACACAAACAAAAAGCCCAGCTGTTTCCAGGGGGTAACCGACAATAGAAAAAATTAACGGTGACTAGCATCAACGTCATCATTAACAATTTTTTGCCGGAGGTTCATAAAATGCTGCCTAAGGTCAAAAATCAAGAACAACGTTTTACAAACCGAAAGCCAAAAATCTTCAATGACTATCGATGACGCCAAGCACTATTTGTTTTGTTATACCTCAAAACCAAAACAAAAATTTCAAACAAAAATCATTTAAACAACCAGAAATTTGGGGCAAAGCCCAACGTGAGTCCGCCTGGCGCCCTAAGTCCGAATGAGGAAAATTAGGGGGGTAAAGAGGAGTGGGGGAGAATTTCCCCGGCATCAAAGTCACGTGGCCCGAACTCAAATGCATTGGCATACGCGCATTGTCGACTTAGGGTAGGTCAACATTAGCGCTTATAACTTGGTTCGTGGTGGACGGAATTTTACAAAATTTTTTTTGTTCAACGCCGAAAAGATCGC
>Ga0209367_1003428_pt1 | contig 21559 bp, 25 predicted proteins | sample WorMetLIZISLAND2_FD_187412 | JGI IMG/M metagenome (GOLD analysis project Ga0209367, IMG submission 187412) | Marine gutless worms symbiont microbial communities from Max Planck institute for Marine Microbiology, Germany - Olavius geniculatus... ...
TTAAGCCAATTTTTGACCCCCCTTGAAAAAAATTGTAAGGAGGGCCCCATCCCCGGTGGAGGGTGCACTAGTAAGACTTGGTCATTCTCTAACGCGTGTAAAAATTTGGGGGCGCAGCAACCCCTAGCGGCCGAAATATGGTCTTCCGAAAAATGCGCTTTAGGGGGGTACGATTTCACATCTAAATCTCCAAGGTCACTAGACCAAACTTCACCGTACTTGTTTCTTCCAACGCAGGACGAATCGCCATACACGGAATGACTATCCGATTTTGAACATCTTCATCCGTTTCGGAGATATTCACCGCCGAACTTCAAAGTCAGGCGAAATCGGGCCAAATTTTGCATGTTTTTAGCCCCTGAAATTTTTTTGGGGTGCGCCCACCAAAATTTTGGACTGGCATTATAAAATTGGGCCTAGTACCGACCATCGTGCAAAATTTCACGCCGGTCAGCCCACGCATCTCGGAGATCTCGCGTTGCAAAAAAATAAATAAAAAAACATCTGCAGTAAAACATAAGTCCTTCCGAAAACTATCATTTTCGGGCGAACTAATGAGCTTAACTATTGTCAAGAAAATATAGCAATAAAATGCAGCAAGAGTGCAACTAATTTTGCTATAAACTTCAATATTTCTAAAAGCCATGCAGTTTTCACTAAACTCTCTCTATCCACCTATTATAATTTCACTTTGCCCAACACTCCTTTGTTTTATGCACGGTTAATGACATTAACTCTGATCAGTACATTACTCGTAAAATTGTTTAGCCGAATAAATCTGGCACAACTTCATTCGAGCCAAAGCGTACTTTAGGCATTGCAGGCCAGTTTAGCAGTCTGATTCGGTTTCTAGAAAAAGCTACATAAACTCTGCAACCAAATTTTGTCCAGCCTTATGAAGGGGTTTTTACTGGCACATTTTTATGAGCTATCCACTCGCAAAACTTCCTGGATTTAACGTTCAATAGCAAAGCAGTTTAATGTTGATGCTTAATGCTCCCCCTATGGAATGGAATGGAAACATAAGTTACGTAAAAAAGCAACGGCAACTGCATAGACACCACTGAGAAAATGTTCAAGCAATATAAAACAATAAATGCCTGGCTGATAGGAAAAATCTGGAGAGCATCCATGCCAATTTTTGGGTTGAAGAGCTTCAGTTTACAGTAACCAGCATCAATAACGATCTGAATGCCATCAACTACAAACACCAGCAGATAGTTAGACATTCCACATTGGACGCTGCACATTGGATTGTACAAATACTCTCAAAATGTCAGCTGCATGCTCTGAATATCAACTGCCATTTCTATCAATAAAAGCAGCACTCAAATTTCAACACTGATGTCACAGTCAACACTCAACATGCCTAAACAAGGTGGTGCAGCAAAATACTACAAATGTGACTGGATGTTTGGAAGTCACTTTACTGCAAGTGCAAATTTAACTTCACTTCTCGCCTAAGTCGAATAAATAGTGTACAAATGTGCTGACATGTAAATGAACTCGCTGGCCTGCTTCTTTTATCCTACGCATCCAGCTAAGTGATTGAAACAAGCAGCAACGTACGTAACCTGTCAGCGAAGTCTCAGCAATGTTTGTAGCAACAACGCATTTCCGGACGCCGCCTGGAGCTTTCTGAAATATCTTTGCCTGCAGGTCGCTTGGCAGTTGTGAGTAGATCGGTAAAATAGCAAGAGGAGGAGCTTCATTTAATTCACCCAGCCGCTCTGTATAACACCAGTAGCAGCCAGCATCACTCAATTATCCATAGTAGCAATAAACATCTACAAATGATTTTACTTTTTAAAAATAAAGAAGTGTTTTTAACATTTTAAAAACTTCTCTAGTTTTTACGTGCGAAAGCAGATACTGCTTTCAGCGCATCTTAGCCATCGCAATTCTATCCGTCCGTCTGTCCTATTTCATATTCACTTCCTACTTCCGGTGTAAATAGAATGCGCCTGATATATGAAAATTACACGGCAAGTTATAAAAGTTTTACGAGAGCACCAATAAAATTCTAGGAGATTTCCAGTATTTCCAGGAGTTGAAGACACCCTGATTTGGTATTTGTATATTAACTTAGCGTGAACACACCAATTTTCAGCTAAACTACTGAATCAAAACTGCTGTAGGCTTTCGCGCATCTCGTGAGCATTAGCTCAAATTTCTTGCTTCATTTAACATACCAGCAATGAGTACACTAGTTTGCTTGACATTTTCTGTACTAGTTAAGTTGCATATATGTTTATTTTTGTCAATTTTATCAAGTCTGTACATTGAGTACGATTCGATAACAAACACATGTTGAACAGTCAATGTAAAAATCATGGTGCTTTATAATACAGAATGCAGACATAATACAAAACCTGAAGTGTTACTGATAAAATAATAACGGATTTTGTATTTAGATTTCCTAGCTATAGCTAAAATATGGTGAAAATAAAAAACTGTATTCTTACCGGTAGTCAATACGATATGTAAAAATGGTCAATTTTTTTTATTCAACGTGTACAAACACTGTTTTATTTCTTGCATGTATTACTTTTCCACAAATCTTGTTTTAACGTTATACCTTAATTTTTTAAGCATTTATTACATCTATGCAATTATTAATCAAAGGAAATGTAATCAACATTCACAATTCTATTACTAAGAAGATCATTTTGATGCATCAAAAGAAAGCACACACAAAATAATGTATACCAGCAATGAGTTCACACGTTACTTCAATGTCCTCTTGACCAGGCATGAATATCAATATGTCACCTGACAGCAAACATAACAGCAAGTTGTAGACACGTTTTCGTACAAAACATTCATAGCAAAACAAGCTGACACCAAACACTTTACCATGCCTTGCAGTGAAACACGGAATACTACTCTTTCAAAGTTAGCCATCAATGTATGACTTTACAAACATCCAAGAACATATTAAGGGGAGCTCTTGTGTCTGGCTCTCGTTGGAAATAAAACAAATTAATGTAGAAAAAAAATTATCATAAGAAGAAGGGAGCATCCACCACCTCCTCTGACAATTCTAAAATACACTGCTATAAATATCAATGATGTAAACAAAACATTGTTTCTCAAGGCCAAGACTTTATTTTTATCCTCAAGCTGCCTCAAGACCAAAACCATGCTCTCACGGACTATATCGCTGCCATGAACTGCAAATTTTCCAAAAACAGCTACAGTAAACTAATGAGATACTGTAAAATGATGCTACTACACAGAGACTGATTAAATAACTACTGTTAACAGTATCAGCCAGCCATCACTAAGACCCACCTTCCATTCCACCAAGATGAACCTGTAAAGCCTGCTTCACAGCTCCGTCAACATAATCCTCAACTGAGTTGCGGCTGAAAAACACCTCCACCGGAAATGTCCGGCCGGGAATGTGAAAAACCGGGACATTACCAAAGAACGTGGCAAACTTGTCAGAGTCCATGGTGGCGGAGGTGACGATGAGTTTCAGGTCTTTACGTCGTGTTATCACCTGCAACAGTGATGCCATGCTTTTGAATAACAACAATATGCAGAAAATTTAAGTTCAGAAGCAAAAAAAATGTTCATTATTCAACCTAGCACATTTCACCATATGAGCTAACAGGCAGAGACCTGCCAGTAGAGGTAATCCGATATGCACTGTATAGCATAAACTGTTAAGCGTGAAAAGTAAACAAAAAATAACTGCATGTAAAATATTGCAACAGCTATTACTGATTCGACACTGTATTCACTACAACAATTCAACACGTCAAACCAGGTCATTAAAACATAGGAAAATGTTGCCAAACCAATAATGCCAATACATTAAAAAACTCAACATTAAATGATGAAAGCATTGCCAAACAAACACTACAGTAACACCACAAAGCCACAGAAAAAAGACCAAGAAAGATCTGTGAAAGGAATTTGAAGACAGACATGTGGAGAGCGGGTTTCAAACACAACTGGTCAAAAATGTAGGCAGCAACACAGCTGGGTGGAAAGAAGTAATCTGTGGCGTATGTTCAACTAGGAGAGATGAGGCAGAAAGAAAGATGCTGAATATAGCAACAATTAATTCAACACAAATAAACAGAAAGTGTGCAGTCACCTCTCTGAGTAGTCCAAACAGAACGTCAGTGTTGAGTGAACGTTCATGTGCCTCGTCCATAATGACGACACTGTAGTTATCCACATCAGGTTCACGCAGAGATTCACGCAGCAAGATTCCATCCGTCATGTACTTAATCACTGTTCTCTGCAATGGCATTATATAGCAAGCATGAACGAATCAGTTTAGAGCATCACTGTAAGACCTTTGTGACATTAGCAAGTTAAAACGTTAATGTTGTATCAAAGCAAGATTACATATTGTCAACGACTCAGAGTGTGAAAAATGACATGAGTGCTGTTTTCATTACCATTCACAAGAGAAAGACATCCACACATGATACACAATAAATATAAGAGCCAAAGACTAGGCTGAATGCTGAATGATATATGGAAACAACAATTAAAAAGAAAATTGTAAGCTGCTGACATTTCATGGTATGCAACAATGTCAAAAAAGTAAGTTCTTACAAGTTCACACAGCTAACTGGTCAGACCAGTGCTGACATACTGTGTGGCCATCAACCTGACCTGTGACACTTTTATTGTGGCATCCTAGTGTGAACATCATGGGGGATGTTCATACTAATTTCGGTTTTTTGGTGCCTTTTAGCTTTTAAGTTAGAAGCTCATGTTTCATTTCCCATGATTTGGTAAGACACACAGAGTCTGGCCTTTTGGGACGATAACACAATAAGTTCCGACGCACTGCATCAATCACAGACCTCATTTGTACAGTCCTCAAATCTGATGGCGTATCCGACCTCGTCGCCGAGATTGACACCCATTTCCTCAGAGACACGTTTAGCGACAGACATTGCAGCAACGCGCCGAGGCTGCGTGCAGCCGATCATTCCGTAGTCGGTGTATCCATCCTCGTGTAAGTACTGCAACATTACAGACACAGCACATGTCAAACTGCATCCACTGTCACTGCACCGTCACTCACATCAGTAACTTGTTCCTCATGCATCAGCATGCTGAAATCAGACCGAGCCGTATTTGCCCAAAAGTCGGGAAAAGGTTGCACCTCCAGAACAAAACAGCTCACTGAATCGAAAAGTCCATAAAGTATGCAAGGGTTCAACTCCAACCCCTCTGATGCTGATCTACATACTTGCATGTCCTTTAAGCGTTAAAAACTTCAGTCCACCTGGGTGCATTTGTAGCACAGCATTGAGCAAGTGACGTCAAAATTCTGATGCCCTTCAGCAGAAATATGGCAAAATACAGCCAGGGGTGCAGATCTCCTCCTGCAGATACTGTAAGTCTTAAAATGTCGAGTAGCAATTCAGCTGTACCACAAACCTAGCCAGCTCTCATTGCGGTATGGCCAAGTGTTCATATTAAGAGATGATTTTATTGCAGACTGAATCTACAGCTGGTTCAATGTAGCTGTGTTAGGCCAGAAGTTAATGCTAAGTTTCCAGCTACTAACAGTTCAATTTGTCCACACCAACCAAGTAAAAACTTTTCTAAAATGCAAAATACGCTAAATGTTTCAACAAAATAACATAATCTGTTAACCTGTGTGAGTTGTGTGGTTTTGCCCGATCCCGTCTCACCGACAACGATCACGACGATATTCTCACGAATTATCCGCAGCAGCTGCAACATCACCCAACAACAACGTTCGGTGTTGCTGTCATAACTTGGATGTCATAAATAGCAAAACGATCACACACATCCATCTAACAGACGCATGAATGCATACGAGAAATCTGAGCTAATGCTCATGAGATGCGCGACAGCCTATAGCAGTTCCTGTTCGCAGGTTGTTTTGGTATATAATCCATCCATTTTGTCGCAATTCACTGTTCTGCAGCCAAAAACCGCAAAAAATCACTAAAAACCCCTATTTTTAAGGTTCAAGGTTATTCAAGGTCATCGATGTTAATACCACTAAAAAGCATGTCACCAGTGCTTGTTATGGTAAGCAGCATGTCTGTACCTATCTGCAACTTTTTTCACATTAGACAAGGAAATAGCGGAAAAATAACCATTTTTAGGAAGAAAGGTGCCCCTCTTTGACACCCTCATGTGCAGGCCTTGTTGAATGTAATGTACATTTTAGCAATCTGAGTTCTGACCCTCGATGTCGGAACTTGGATTGCTAAAATGTACATTAAATGCTGAGAATTTTATATGCAAATTGTCTTGGTCTATCTCAAGCCATTTCGGCGCAATTCACTCTTGAAATGTGTCGCAGCCCGAAATTGTAAAAAATTCACTAAAACCCCTTATTTTCCTATTTTGAGAGTTCAAGGTCATTCAAGGTCAATGACGTTGACATTTCTAAAAAGCTTGTCGCCAATGCTTGTTATGATAAGCAGCATCTCTGTGCCTATCTGCAACCATTTTCACGCTACGCAAGCTAACAGCGGTAAAATAACCTTCTTTCTCCCGCTCATTCGTGCGGACCCCCCTCACCCAGTGGCATGAAATTTTGTCACAAAATACTAGAGATTCTAGGCTATCATACGGTGAAATCCCGAAGTTTCTATCTCATCTGGGCTCGAATTGATACCGGGTTGTGATGGACAAACAGATGGACAGAATTACCGTAGCTAATTCATGCTATAGCTCTCGTGCGTAAAAACAAAGCAACTTGTAAAAATCTGCTCAGCACTTCGTCTAAGATTGCTAATAACATCAGTCTGTAAAAATGTCAACTGTCAACTGTCTTGTTAAGGTAACCCTCAAGGACAACTTCACAATGATGTTTCGTAATCATCTTTCAATGCTTTGATGCTAAGAAATGGGCACTAGCACCAGAGCATCTGCCTGCAAATGACTTGCGATGACAAATGCCAAGAGTCTTGAGCACTGGAAATCAGCTTAATCCAGATTCTAGAAACAAAGGCCAATTAAACAAAAAAGCATGTTCCAAACTTTTCATATTCTAAAAAAGTATGAAAAAATATTATGATATGTCAATCCACTTTAATGCAGACAATGATTGTACAGAGAGATTAATGAACAGACTATTACAGCACACAGTGCATGCAATAAGCAAACACTGTCCTCACCTCGTTTCTAACAGCAAAGATCGGCAGATACTGTCGCTGCTCACAGTAAGATTTCTTCTTAGCAAACTCCGACACGGCGTCAGTTTTCTGTGACATGACTTCAGCAAACTTGTGGTCGGAGTGATGACCTTTCTTGCTTTCTTCAGCATCTGCCTCATCTGCCGGCTAACATGATCCAATCACACAATGGTGACACCGCGCAAATGGTAAATTTAACGAGCATTGTATTCTAACAGTAAACAAAACTGTTGAGTATAAAAATATCATGATAAATATCAGAAAAAAACCAAGCTACAAATTAAGAATGTTGTCGTCTCGTGTCCAAGGTCTTCATCTTGAGACAAGTCTCAAGACTGAAAACTGTAAAAACACACAAAGTCCTTCCAAAGTCACAATACCCATAAGGCAGTGCTGATATTTGTTTCCTTAGCCTCAATCATACAAATTACACAATGGTGTGCCTGTTTATGCCCGAGCTAATGGCTGGTTCTCATTGTGCTTACCCAAGAAAGGCTGCATTAAGCTACAAAAAAACGAAGTTTCAAACTGTCAAAAAAGATGTTTCTATTTCACAAACCTTTTCTCCATCTTCACCGTCTTCCTTCTTGACACCCATGATGTCTCCAATTCTCGTCCCAGCAAGTTCCCAGTCCTTCACCTGAGCTTTGCGACGTTCTTTCTGCTCCCGCTGCTTCAGCACCACATTTGATCCTTTCCGTGCCACTAATGCCATGTCTGACGATGGATCCTTAAATGCAACACATCAATTGTGGTCATAATAGTAATAGCCACAACAAACCAGTTACTCATGCTCTGGAAAAGGTCTTTTTGTCTTTGAAGTTAAAAAGCCACAAAAAACAGACAGATGGATAGATGAAGAGGCAAGAGCAGCAATACAGGCTACTAAGACGACTGCATAATAAACACTTTGGCACTGACGGACCTTGACTGGTACAACAGGTTCTGGTTGTTTGGTGAAGACGATACGTCCATCAAGGAATGGCGGGACGATGTTGTGAACAAGAATGTGAACGCGTGCTTCACTCTCGTCATCAAAATCCTCATCGTGGTCCAGACTCTGGACTGCTCCACTCCGCATCATTCTATTCATCTCCCACATTTCATTGTCCTGTGAGCCAACATCAACAGATGCTAGATGGATGACATGCATAATGTTAATAAAGTAAATGATTCAGCAAGACACCAGTTTACACTGCAAGACCACAGATATGGGGCTGGTGCATCGTGCAACGTGCCTGTTTATGCCCGATCTATTGCTGGCACTCACTGCATCCACCCACAGAGGGACGGCCCGGCTAAAATGACTTGGGTGCATTGTTCACAAAAATGATGTTCTGACTGCAAACAGTGCAGAGTAAAACTATTCAAGGCATCAAAAAAAATCATTTGACTCAAATAAACTACCATTAATATTTATTAGTTTTGTGATACTGTTATGTCAGAACATTAACTATTTCTCAGATTTATAGTCATGCACAATAAATGCATAGTGTTACTTGCAGCAACATTACGAAATATTTTACACTACAAGTGCAAATCAGAAAGGCTATGATGGAGCACTGAACCATTTCACATGTTCTAAACCTCAAGGCATGAACACTATAAACATTACAATTACTTTTTAAAAACAGATTAAAAATCAGATTCTTCTACTACAAAGGCCAACGACAAAAACATTTCTAAAGCATTATCCGGTTGTAACAGTCACTATGTTTCTAGAATACAATACAGTAGCATAAATAAGAACACAAAATTCAATAGAAAATAACTGAGCCTCATATCTCCACCTTCTGGATTTGCCGTGTTCTTGCTGATATCTTTTTCTTGCGTTTCTGCTCGAGCTTATGCTCCTTGCGTTTGGTGTACTCGTCCGAGAGTCCAGAGAATGGATTGTGCGTCTCATCGTAACCTTCATCCAAGCTGTACCATTGACGATCCACCCGCTTTTGCTCCTCCTCCCACTCTTCGGTTGACACAAACTCATATCCACCACCACCTGACACAAGGTTAAGGTTTAAGTGGTATAGCTCTTCATGTAAAATCCATCTCAAAGCCATGCCATACGGGATCACACAGTGTTATCTGCCACTTAACACAGATAAACGTACCTCACCTTAATTTACCTCTCCCATAGGGATAAAAGTCTAAACTGACCTTGGTGTTGGTTTAATACCAAGATGGTTTACTGTCTGCAGAGTGCAGACAGTCACTTATCTAAGCAGTAAACACTTGACAGCAACAAAACTGGGAGTTAAACCCATGATGTCTCAATCTTAAGTCCAACAGCCTATCACTACCAAGCCGCATATGATACACTGGCATGCTGATGTTATGCTTCATCAGCATTAACAATGGCATTCTAAACATAAACTTCTCCATCACATGGCATACAATCGAGGTTAAAGAAAGTATATAAACTCTTCATGTAATCCAACAGCTATGGAGCATCACCTGCCACATGAGATCGCACAGTTGTTACCTTCTACCCAAAAATGCCCCACCACTTTAAATCAGGCTAGTAATCAATTTACCTATACCAGGGGGATAGAAGGCCAAGTTGGGCTGGATGGTTGGCTATATATTGAAATTTCCTCAATAGCCAGTAGCCATGTTCAAAGTAAGTGCCTTCTGTATCGAGCAATATGACACTGGTTAGTTACATCATGCAAATATATAGCTGCATTTACCAGCTTGAGCGATTACTAGAGCAAAAACGTCCAACTGCATGGTTTTAATAAATCTATTCTAAAAAATATATCACAGCAGACCGTTGCCAAACCTTTATCATTATCACGATCTCTGACGACGAGCTTCGGCGTGTATTTAATAGATTTTTTGTTGTCCATCCAGTCATTGTACTTGTAAGCCGGCGTAGCTGCAGGCGTCGTTCTTCGTCTTGAAGACTTGCTGGTGCTGATGCCGCTGTCTCGACTGCTATTACACAACCACCCCAGACATTGGCATTCACCACAACACAGCAAAAATGTTCACAACACAACCACACCAAACACCACATGCAGGGAGCACGCAAAAACGTTCACATGCAGCATTTGATAAACAAGAATATATTATATTAATTTCCAGTATGATAGTACCATAAAGCGATATATTTCTTTATGAGCCACGTGCAAAATGCAAATTCTGATTATGTGTATGCGCTGTGCAGAGTATTTCAGCACAATGGAAATGTTTCAAAAGTTATTCAAATGGCCACAAATAGATTAAATGCCATAGCACTTATTGTGCTATAAACTGTTTATAAAAACCTTGATACACTGTGTTTTACTTCTGGATCTTTAAAAGTTAATTCAAGAAACTACTATAATTCAGAAAACACAGTGGATAATGCTAAAGGCAAGGAATCAATCAAACTAGCATCACCATTTGAACCGAAATGGCAATACTAAACTACCTACACACAACAAAAAAGTATAATAATAATTGGCCAAAAAGATGCACGTACAATGCAACTATCAATAAAGTATAAAAAACCCACTATAGAGGCCTTTCTTTGGCCTATTACACCATCCGGCTTTAATGGATCAGGCCTACTGTACAGCTAAAGGACCAACATCTGGTTTGAATGGAAAATGAAACCAGCAGCATTATTAGTAGTAGCAGCATGATGATTGCAAACTCACTGCACAGATGAAGGTCTTCTAACTGAGTCCCTAGACATGGACCTCCGCCCGGGATCTGACGAGTGAGTGTCACGACGAACAGGAGTCGGTGTGTCCCAGCTGGACCTCTTAGCAGGCACATGGTCATCCTCATCCCATGATGACCCCGATGGTGTGTCTGTACACAGCAAATCACCAAATCACAATCTAACTGAGCTGAGCTAAGTAAGCAAGCAGTTTCTTAGCAGCACATCAGTTACAGAAAAAAAACATTTTTTACTTATCAGTCTTCCGAACTACTACTAGACTGATCACACATCAGACAAATTGCCTCGACTCTCAATAGCAGACTCCATTTTCCATATAGATCAGTGACAACAGAAATTAAATAACATCACAACAATTAGCTGTTAGATTCTAAAAGCTAAATAAGTTGAATGAAGCTTCATAAATTAATACATTACACCAGGTCTGTATGATGTTGTAGTGCAAAATTAAATGTGACTTGCTACAGACAATTGAAACTGGACACTTTTGGTTTTCCAAATAAGCTTCAAGATAATTAACAACACATACAACTTTCATTCAATATTGTGCTGTGCAGTCGATTAGAACCGAACATTTCAAGCATTCACCTTTTGAGCTAAATCTTGGTGTTGCTGGCTCATCTCGGACTCTTGATGGTGTCTCCTCCCATTCTTGACTGCTCCGAGAGCTTCTTTGTGACCTCGATCTGACACCCTCCAGATCATCCTCTCGGTATCTTTTGCGATCTCTTTGTAATTCATAATCTAAAATCAAGCAGTGAAACAAAAGTAGTTAAATGCATTGGACTGAAATGACAGCTACTTCAGAATGCTGACAAAGCACAATTTTTGCAGATAAATGCCTGTTTGGAAAACAGTGCCGATTGATTTATGCTCATTCACTTGTGAGTTAGTAATCAAAACCAGATATGGCATGATATAAGAGATTCAAAACAGGCATGAAGAAACAACTGGCACAAGTGTTTCTGCCTATCTAGTATCCACTTTAGCAGTTGAGCTCCAATGTTTTAACAATGCAAATTATGATTTCATAAGCAAAAATATATAGCAGACTATGAGACTATCGTCAACAAATTCTGTGACTCCTTACCAGCTTCTGTAGTTCGACTTTGATCCCTATCTTTTGATGAGGAAGCATACACACCACGGTCCCGATCTCGCTTGTCCTTTACCTTCTGAAGATATGCATCACTCACGCCCCCAGTGTGTGAAGGTGTCTCATCATATCTGTCACGATAATGTCTGTACAAATATAAAAACAGGACAGACATGACAAGCATTGAATTCCATAATGTTCTCAACAGAGGCTTGCTTCTGCTGAGGTATGCTGCAGTACTGATACTGGTGCTGACTGCATATTACCGCAACAACTAAATCTGATTAACGATATTAGTAACTGGTACTGATACCGATACTTGTATAATCAGTTAACAAAAAAACAAACTGATATGCTAACTGTGCAGTTTCATTTAGGTAATGCTGCAACATACTGACATGCAATAGAAAACACAATATGACTGTAACCTATCAGTCTAACGTATACACATCAAATAACAAAATACAACGGAAAACATCACCTTTCACGTCGTGGGTCTTTAACTCTTTCCACTGTATCCTGTTCACCAGCACGTAGTCGCTTACTAGCAGCAAGTTTATCAAGACCAAGCAACGATTGTCTAGCAGCCGGCTGTTTGAATTTGTGACGCTCGACATCTGCAGACTGTTGTCCTTTCTTCATAATTACCAAACCACCGCGCTGATCTCCGCCTGTGCCCTCGAGACGGTATACCGCATCGTCTGCGGCCTTTTCATCGCCGTTATTCATTGTTGCAGCAGCAGAATGAGAAATCACTTTCAGAAGATCGAATACGGAGCAATTCACGCTACGTACTTCTGACGTTCTCAGTACAAAGACTTCGTCCTTCAAATATTACAATGCACCCATGATGCCACAAAATGATGAGTATGACTAACAACGCTGATAAAATAAAATACACAAATCTGTTATCACAGACACAGCAGACAGAAACTTAGACAAAACAAAATCTATACGCGCACTAAACCACCGAAAATTCCTACATTCCGCAATTATCGCTCAATGTAAACAAACAAAAGTGATAAATAAGTAATTAACCAATCAGTAATGGAGATAAACGGATGCAGGCACTAAAAGTCCCTTTATATCCGTATCATGATATAATAAATTATACTAATAATCTAATCACTTTTTTCTACATACTCCGATCTACCACCGTCCGTGAAAAATGGAAATCAAAGATTATGGAAATTCACCGAGAGTCTGCGACCGTTTTGCTCAAACAGAATCCGATGGAGCCAAGCGTTTCCATTATTCCATAGCGATTGGCTGAAATATACTGAGGAATTAGCATATTTTTTTGCTTACCACTGTCAATTGGCCGCAGATGAAGCGGTGCAAAGTTGCAAACTAGGCCCTACCAAAGCTGTCGAATGACCTAGGCATTACCGGGTAGGCTAATGCGCTAGAGCTGCTATGCTGTACGGCGTCTTTGGCATAGTTGTCGTCTGTCTGTTGGTTACAAATGTATTGTGGCTAAGCCTTGCGCCGTAGGGGTGAACTGTTTGCACGAACAATTAGTCGTGTCGAGACTCACTATAGGCCTATAAGTGTGCAAAATTTCAGTGATCTACTGCAAAGGGAACATTGGACAGAAGCAGTAATAGAAATATGCGTTTTCAACGAAAAACTGGCCATACCATAACTCGGAATTCTAAAACCATAATAGGAAGTCGCATATTGGCTTTCAAATGACATAAAAATCACTGACCTTGGATAACCTTGAAGGTCAATACTGCAACAGGAACTGTATGCATATAGACTGTAGCGTGTTTTCCATAGGCACAGCTGTTTTTCTTGTGATTTTCGTCTTTCCTCGACAGCTGTTGCATAGGCCTCCCATCATCCTCCCCTTGTCTGGAAAATAAAGGAAGACCACAACTTGATCTTTTCCAAGCAAAGGGAGAATTGTGGCAATTTTGAAGGTGGTTAAAGGTGGTGTTGTAGATCTTAATGAAAACCCATCTCAAAGCTACGGAGCGTCACCTGCCGTATGGGATCTCAGTGTTACCTGCCACCCGACACACGTGACCGCGCCCCGCCTTAACCCCAGCCAGATAGGCCGGTACTCGATCTACTTACCCCGAAAGGATGGAATGCTGAGTTGACCTAGGTGGCTGGTACCGAGATGGTTTACCTGTCCGCAGGCAGTCACCCATCGCAGTAATAACCTGGCCCAGTAATCAACTTCATCAATCGAATCAAACGCGTTAAGCTGACCGCTAAGCCACGCCACCAACCCACCAATTTTGGTGCTTGATAGGCCTACTGTAGCGTTTCAATAATAGCTAATTAGTTGTTGCTGGGATTACGTTGTGTGCAAACTGCAAAGGCCTGGCCTGCTGTAGTGTGCTGCTGCTAGTGCACCCTCATGCCAGCATCTTTCAAGGTAAAACCATCCATTCATCATTCCATCTGATACTCATTTCACATCAGTGGAGCGTGAAAATGTGGTTAGAAATGGCCTATGATTTCTGTCATATATAAAATGGTGCATAAAAGTTTAGCAGGATTGCTTTACAGAGATCTATACATTGGACAATTGGACAGTCTGACCGCAGTTCACTGCAGTGATACAGGCATCTGTGCTAATGTTTTTATGAGCCACCTGGTATATAAGTTAATAAGAAGAATAAACAAAATTCTATTAGTAAACTATCAGTACAATATTAACACCACAAAACGTGTAGAAAAGTGATCAGTTTTATTAATAATACTTTACTTCTCAAGTAAGAATCTTTAACAGCATCCAACAGAAACAGAGAAAAAAGCACATTTACAAATACACTGCATTATTATCATAAGTCAACAGTGCATAACAGCTGACAACGAAAATGCAATCAAACACAAATGGCAATTCGTTTAAATACTTCTCACTACTAGACAATCTGAAGTAATTACAATAAATCATTAATTGCTACTCTTGCTTAATCACAACCATGAAATATTCAATTAACCACCACTCAGTGTGTAGAAATGAATTTAGCTGACACTTGAGGTAAACAAAAAGACGGCACAGGACACATACAACAAAGGTCAAGGCACATATCAACCATAAGCACTTGGAACGAACACTCAACCAGCAGCACCACCAAACAGAGAAAATAAGCAATCTGCACCTACGGTTACATAATTGATTAACAAGCAAAATACATTAATGTTTAATCAATTTACCATATTCCAACAAATTTATTGTTACACAGAGAAATGAATAATCCACAATAGCTACAACTATCTCACAAACCATTGAAAAAATCAACATACAAATTTAAGTGCCAGGTTTACTTTCATCACAGAGTGTAGCAGTAGCCAGTAAGACAGGTAAACAATAAAAAAAAAACAAAATGCAAGTACAGTATAGTTAGTTTATAGTCAAAAGGTATCAATTCTAACAGTGAATCAACAGAGTGCCCCTTGATAAGCCAGCTGGGACTGCAATGACACACGCAAACAATATAACATTCAAGCAAATTCACAAAGCTGAAAAAAGTCACAATTAGCACAAGTATTTGCACATAGTTTACAAACGACACGACAGTACGCAGCAATTGCAATGTAGCCAGTATTCACGTGGCATAAATAGCTCAGAAATTCTCAAGGGTTCAGAGCTACATGTCAACTATATCTCTACTCCATCTGCAAGGTCCTGCCAAACTTCAATCAACTGAGACTGAAAAATAGGCTGAAAACATAGAGCAACCTCCACACTGGAAGTAATTTATCTGCTGAGCATTCTACAACTTATCTATTAATCCACAGCATCAAACTAATGTGCAGCGAACAGACACATATTTCAGCCATTAAATGTGCAATGCAGCTCACAATAAACCACATAAATTAACAGAATAATAATAATTATTATATTGATAACGTATTCCATTGTACTGAAGTAAACTGTTTCAATCTGTTAGTATGGCTTTTCAACGTCAAAATGACAAGGCTTCAGAGTCACATTCTGGGCATCTCACAAGCAGTCCCACAAATAACATTAGACGGAGTACTCAAGCAGTGTGCTGTAGCTGGCTTTTACGCTGCCAAAGTTAGCACAGAGTGCCACCTTCACCTCCCGACCCCAGCACCTTTCCATGTTCACTTCGCCTTCCCATGCTGTGCCAGGGCCGCCCTTTGTCTCCAGCTGTGTCCAATCCTCTCCAACCACCACAGCCACCGAGTTGGCTTTCGGTACTTCAACCTGCACATGATATACCGACAACAGCATTATGCGTTTTCATACTCTAGACATAAACAGCACCAACGATGACAAACTTTCTTTTCATAACCTAACTTTGAGCCAAGTTTGAGGCCTTCTTAGTGCCTTCATCCCACCACATGTGCCTCAGATTTGGCGAGCTACTCTCCACAACTGCGTACTGTATGAATTCATTATTAACTTACACAACTTCGTTTACCTGCCTAACCCAGGTCAGACGACACAGGAGCCATGTATATTTATAAACCGAAAACAGCAGAACTAGTGAGCGACTACGTATTCTCGGGAAGTGTAATTACAAAACTGATGTCAAGCGGAAAATTATGCATACATTTGTGGCATTGTCCACTGGATTTATATAATTAGACAATCAAACACTGCAAAGTGGGTTATATTTCTGTAACAAACTGTTCATCAGAAAAGTAAATCACTAAATGCCAACTTTTGCTACAAATTCCTGACTACTTGAGGCCTAAGGGCATGGCAGAGCTAAAAAACAAATACACACCGACATATAACAGTCAGTTTTAAACTATTCTATTCAAAGACAATATACCATAAAACACAGTTTTTCGTTAAGGCTTACTTACTACTACTACCAGCATCATTAACTGGCTTGAGAACTTGAGATTCATTAGCAACAACTATGCCAACCAAAAATGGACTGTTAATTCAAACTGGTAACATTAACAGCGCAAACTTGCATCAATATTCAATTTTATTATTTAACATCTTTCAAAAAAGCAATTTACTTAAATCAACAAACAACATATAACAAACTAGAAATTTGGGGCAAAGCCAAACGTGAGTCCGCCGGGCACCCTAAGTCCAATTGGGAAGAAATTTCAGGAGCGAGGGGGTGAAATTTTCCCGCTACCAAAGTCACATGACCTGAAGTCAAATGCATTAGCATGCACAAAACGTGCACTGTTGATTTAAGGTAGGTTGAAATGAGACAACAAAACTTTCTCCTTAGTGGACGAAAGTTCACCAATTTTTTGCCCAACAGGAGAGGGGGTGTAGTTGATCACTTGCTATACCAATTTTTGATATCTCAATCTGTTGCAGAGATACTACCAGTCAAAATGTAAAATTGTCGGAAATCGAGTGCAGTGCTGACTTTCGGTAAGTCGGAATGAGACAACAGAACTTTTTTCCTAGTGGACCGAATATCACAATTTTTTTCCTTCAACAGCGGATTGGCTGTAGTTGATCACTTGCTATTCCACTTAGACAGCTCACATTGTTTCAGAGACATTCGCGGTCAAAGTCGAAAGTTGTCTGAAATCGAACCTAATTTGGAACAATGTTTGCCCTCCCAAATTTTAAAAGGGTGGTGCCCCCTAAAAGTTGTATTGGGGTTATCACCCTCACATAGCGGCACATCACGTAGCAAAGTTTCGTTAGGCAACACCCCCTAGCTCTGAAAACCTTGAGGCTCACATGCTGAATTTTACTCCAATTTTGGACCCCCCTTTGAAAACAAATTGTAAGGGGGCTTGCATTCCCGGTGGGGGGTGCACCAGCAAGACCTGGTCATTCTCTAGCGAGTGTAAAAATTTGGGGGTGCACCGATGCAGCACCCCCTAGGGGGCCAAAATATGGTATTCCAAAAGTCGACTTGGGTGGGTACGATTTCACCACTTAATCTCCGTGATTAGTGGACCAAAGTTCAACTAACTTCTTTCACCCAACGCGGAAGGAAATCACGGTACAAAATGTACTTGTCTGATTTCGAATATCTTCATCCGTTCCGAAGATATTCGCCGCCAAATTTGGAAGTCGTCCAAAATTGGGCCAAATTTTGCATGTTTTTGGCCCCTAAATTTTTTTGCGAGGGCCCCCAGAAATTTTGGACCGGCATTATAAAATTCGGCCTAGTACTGATCACCGTGCAAAATTTCACGCTGATCGGCTGATGCATCTTGGAGATCTCGCGCTGACAATAATAAATAAATAAATAAAACATCTGCAGCAAAACATAAGTCCTCCCGAAAACTATCGTTTCCAGGTGGACTAATAAACAACTTGTTTATGAGTGAGTATTACCTTGAAGTAAACGTGGTTGAAACTGGAAGCTAAGCCCTTTGAAGCACGATTCTGTTGCAGATGCCCATCAAGAGGTTCATGCAAGAAGCAGCCTTCCTTCCACTGGCCGTATTGCTTGGGGAACTGGATTGGCTTTGCATGCACATTGGCACAGTTGATAAGGTAGTTGTAGACGCCGGGCAGATTTTCACTCGGATCAGAAAATGGCAGTGCATAGACCTGTAAAATAGTCACTACAGCTGTCAACATCCATAGATTTACACAACACTCTGGATCTGGATACATTGCACAAACACAAAAAGTCATTCTCGCAGCACTGCAGTAATCATACCAGAAATGCATAAAAAATAATTACTTTAAACAAAAATAAATGATCATAAAAGTATCCGAGGGATTCCAACAGCTTTTCTTATTGTCAGCTGTAACTCCACATTGCAGAATCAGCAGTTAACTGACTAGTGTACATGACAACAGTGACATAGACACCATAACTAACATGTTGGCCCGCCATTCCAAAAGGCTTCCACAATTAGAGATACGATTAGAAACAGGGTTAGGCTTAGGGTTAGTGTTAAGTTAGTTTAGAGTTCAATTAGTATGGTTTCATCTTTGTAAAACAGATTAGGTGAAGTCCTAGAATGGTGGCCCTTCAAAATGATTGACCGAAATCGCAGTAAATATCAGCAGCACCTGTAGCTTGTATAGTCCAGCCCTGGGCAGTCTGGACTGGAATGTCACGGAGCTTGTGCCATGACTCTGCTGTAGAATGTAGTCTGTCAGATCATCGGAACGCCCACCGGAGAAATACACCAACTGCGACGTCATGCGCACTGGACTTGCTGTGTCAAACGTTACCTACAGCACACGATAGTACACCTATCAGTGATAATTGTGACCACAATTAAATTAATTGCACTCATACTTAACTTACCTTATTCACTTAATCAGTGGCATCAGCTTTGTAGCTTCTTCATAACTACATGGTGTTTCATAAAATAAGGACCCTTTTTTGTTTTTTTTTTCATAATTCACTCAAATGATGATCAATTTACACAAAATTAGTACCAGTTGTAGCTGAAGAAATAGTAATTCAAAATATTGCAACAAAATATGGCAGTTGGTTAAATATTCTTTGCTAGTTGTGATGTAATGCTGACGTCATAACGTGTCACAGGTACAATCTTGTTAGCCTCAACTGGTGCTGTGTAAATTGATCATTATTTGAGTGAATTATAAAAAAAAACAAAAAGGGGTCCTTTTCATGAAACACGTAAACGTAAAGTAAACGTAAAGTCCTTCCCGAGCCTTACGGCCCACAGGGCAGTGCTGATCTTCATTTCCTAAGGCCATCAGCCAGACACCAGTTTTTACACTGCAAGACCACGGATACAGGGCCAGTGTATCGCGCGGTGTGCCTGTTTATGTCCCAATGGTGAAGCCGGTACCAAATTATACTGCTTGGTGACAGAGGCACATGTGTGTGAACAACTTTCCTAAGGTCGTTACCCGGCAGTGTCCCGGTGCGGAGTCAAACCTGCGCCCCTGAGTGACCTTAGGATTACAAGTCCGACACATTACCGTTAGACTACCGAGCCACACACAGAGTATAATACAGTACTAACTATGTTAGCCATGTAATGTACATCTACAACCATGACACATGATGAACATGACTTGATATTGAGACTTTAGTATCACTGGCAATTTTCAATATAATTCAACTTGTCTCACTATGATTGACACAGATGACACAAAACTCCCATGCTCATACTGCATATAGGAATGTTTTTATTCTTTAAACTAATGATCAATCACACCACATTATTAATTACATCTGGCTGAAGCATAGATCACTCAGCAGTACATACAGCAACGTCGCCCGAGTCGGTGTGTATGTACGAATCCTCATGTGTAGCACACGACAGTCCCAGCTTGCGAAATGACGCCTGGGCGCCAAGGAAGCCTGGAGGTAACATTGGCAGAGGCTCTACATTTCCAACCGACTCCATGCAAATGATCAGATACTGATAGGCATGGTACAGTGAATTGCCATCAAGTTCGGGATCATTCGCATAGATCTCCAGTCCATACTCGCCCTTTGCCGGAGCACTGTACACAACAATGGTACACCGTACTACACTGTGTCCCAAAAAAACATCCCCGACATTTTTAGCTGTAACTCAAAAACCGATTATCAGATTTTGATAATTTTTGGTACGAATATTCCTGACACAACTTGCCATCAAATGACCATTTAGTTTTCCACCTCACCTAATGTATGCTTCTGCACTACCTAGGGAAAGCAGATCAATCAAAATATGTGTTGAAATAAACAGAAAACCTGAAAAAACATCCCCGGCATTATCAGTTGAAAAATGGACAACTGGATGAAATGTCAGCCATAGCGTCAGAAATGTGAACAAAATGTGTTTTTATGCGTTATGTTAATTAAGCAACCATATTGCACTGGATAAAAAAGTGATATTTCGCTGGTTGTATTTTCCCCAGGTAGTGCAGAAACAAACGTTGGGTGAGGTGGGAAACTAAATGGTCATTTGATGGCAAGTCATGTCGGGAATTTTTGTGCCAAAAATTATCAAAATCTGATCATTGGTTTTCATGTTACAGTCGAAAATGTCGGGGATGTTTTTTTTGGGACACAGTGTACTGTATCAATGAGCTTTAACAGCTTTAACACATTACAGCCAATCAGATGAATTAGTCATATGGTGTACAGTACATATCAAAGGTTTTCAAAACTTCCAAGTAAACAATAAAAGGCTGTCGACGAAAAACTTCAATTAGGTTAGAATTCTCCAGAACAGTGATTTTCAACCGGGGTTCCATGGAACCCAAGGTTTCCACAAGCATCTGCCAAGGGTTCCATGGCTGGTCAGTGAAAAAATAAAAATAACCTGGCGTACGAAATTACGTCAGACCAAGCCATAGAAGTACTATGCACCGAATGCATAGTTCAAAATTAGCTTCTAGCCATCTACTTTTGCATACAGTGTGGAATATTTTTGTTGTTTTTAACAGTGTAAAAATATTTGCATTGAACGCTAGACACTTAACGTATTAGTGTTAGTGTTAAAAAATCGTTTGTCCATTTACTGAATAACTTATATTTCTTGAAACATTCTTCTTGAAAAATACAAAAAGCCTCGCGAATTAGCGTAACTGGCTGGGGGTCCAGACCTCTGAGCTGTCTGAGAATGTAAAACGTAAAAAGATCCGATGATAATTTTTGGGCCATTGACGACCTCTTCGTCAGGTGTTTTTGCTTAAATACAGTAAAGTACTGCTCAGTGGCATAGCCAGAAATTTCAATAGCAGGGCCTCATGTCCCTTGCCCTCCCCTTCCCCAACTTATCTCTTCC
>Ga0209367_1003430_pt1 | contig 21554 bp, 19 predicted proteins | sample WorMetLIZISLAND2_FD_187412 | JGI IMG/M metagenome (GOLD analysis project Ga0209367, IMG submission 187412) | Marine gutless worms symbiont microbial communities from Max Planck institute for Marine Microbiology, Germany - Olavius geniculatus... ...
ATGAATCCAGTGGGCAGCCGGCGATTGCTTTAAAGGAAGAATAATTTAATGATAATTTATAAACTATATAAATTGCTGTTTGTCAAAACGTCACTGTGACGTCATCGACAGTAACGCGTAACCAGTTTTTTTTGGCAGTTAGATGTAGCAGGTTTCAGCAAATAAACGTGTTAAATTTCAGATTAAAATTCCAAGCGGTCGCTGAGAAAACGGCGAAAAACTTTAGGGGGCTACTTTTTTGCCGCACCCTGTACATATCATGAATTCGAATTCGTGATAAACGGCGTTCCATACTGTCGAGGTTAGAACAACGTCACTTTAGCCGATAAACCAATGACAACGATGATGACAACTGACCAGGATGATATTTTCATCATTAGATAATGATATCAGCACTCAGTTACCGTCAGATACAAGGCACTCAAATCAGCACGGTCACGTGACTACTGCAGGCGAGTTTACGTCCATTTAGGACTACACTTAAAACGTATTACATATCTCAAGGGGGCAACTTCTAAGATTTCAGGGGATCCAGTCATCTTTTTGTGGGGCTAAAACGCACCAAATTCATTTTGGCCAGGGCTTTGCACGGACCCTGCTGGGGGGCTTACGACGGTCCTCATGACCGCCTACGCATTCGACCCCACTTCATTCGACGCCTGCGACGCCCTAATCGCTTCTCCCTTAAAAATATTCTGTAGGCGCACGTGAGTTCGGATGCCGTCATCTGCCATTGAGGGGGGGAAGAAATGCAGCACTTGAATATGTTTAATGTTGGAGGGGTTCGACGTTGAGAGAGAGAAGGGGTTAAACACATTGGAAGGGAGGGGGGTTGCGTAGTGTGTTCAAAAGGGATAGACGCCCCTGTTTATCAGCACGGTCACGTGACTACGCGCGTTGATGGAGCTCGCCAGATGGCGTTGCATTACAGTACAGCGACAAACAGAGAAAATCAGCTGGAAGCGGCGGAGAATTTGACCGGCGCCGGCTGCTGTTGCTGGTATGCGCTTCTATTTGATTCGCCATGGGCCGCCACTGATACTGCTGCTGCTGCTGACGACAATGACGATGATGATGACGGCTTGCTGCGCAGTTTTAACGACGAAGTCATCGCAGCCGCTAAACCTAGACCAACAGTCGACAAACAGATACACAGCAAGGTAAAGGCGGTGTATTTTGTGTATAGCGCTTAATAAGAAACTCATCACAGAACTACAGAGCGTCACCTGCCATATGGAATCATACACAGTGTTACCCGATACAGATGAACGCGCCCCACTTGAACTCGTGCCAGACAGACTCGATTTACCTACGCCGAAGGAATGGAAGACTAAATTGACTTTCGTGTTAGTTGTATACCTAGATGGTCTACCCGTCTGCAGTCATCTATCTGAGAAGTAACCACACCACCAAGACACTGTAGACTCATGATATTCTCTGCAGTGCAGACTGCCTACAGGCGGGGGGGAGACAGTTTGCAGAACAAGTACCATCTCCTCCAACCAACAATGTCCAAGCAAACAAACACATAACTAGACACGATCAAAGATATAAAATATCCCAAAAGAAAAACGCTGCGACCTCCAGGGGCTTTGCGGTGAAATAAAATAATTGGAGAAATAATAGCAGTATTGTATTAACAATCTTGTTTATACATAAGTGACACTTTTAGTAAAATGTAGAACTAGTCACGTTTCACGTCCGCCAGTTTGCAGAAAAAAAACTGCTCAATGAGCTCTACAGTATAGCACCAAAATCAAGTTAACATTGGCATTTTAAACCAAAAATGCCCACCAGACATTGACAGCAAACAGCAAAAACAGCAAAGGTAAGACGCAGTGAAGTTATCATAGGGGCCTCCAAAAATTCATACAAAATTTGTCCAATAGTTTCTGGATCCGTCGGAATAGAAAACATAAAGGACACGGACAAAAAAGAAATATACTCAAAAAAGCAACAACATTATGAGTTCTACAGACAAAGCCATTGGCGTCGTCGGTTTGAAAAGTTGGAAAAGGAGAGGAAGTTGTAATTTGTCCATCAGAAGCTGCAATTTTCAGCCAGAGAAATTTACTGGTGCTCAAAATTTTAATTTGTCTCCTACATTCAGTCGAAATGGACACTGCCAGTCCCAAATTTTGTATTTTGAAGAAAAAGATTTCCGACAAGCTAAAATTAGGGACAGAATGGGACACAAATTAGGGACACAACGCCAAAAAGTCACTGCTCACCATCATGACCAGGGTTGTTAGCAAAAATACTGACAAAAAGTATTGCAGTAGCAATAGCAATATCTGGTGAAAAAGTATTGCAATACTATTGCAATACTTTTTGCAATACTCCGCTATTTGCTCTCCCCAAATAAATCTTGATTTTTGCCGCTGTGTACAAATTTTCGACATTTTGGATTGACTTCAAACTACCTGATAATGTGGTCAACTCTCTTCGGAGGTTTAAAAACCTCGTCCGAGAAAATCGAACGAAATGTGCAGATGCTCATTTTTTTTCCGATTTCCTCGAACGAGGTTTCTGCCTGTCATCCGAGAGACGCCCATCGGACAAAGAAGTCGGACGACACACGTGCCGGATTTCCTCGTCCGAGAAGCTCGAACAAAACCTCGGATGAGGAAATTGGTTTGTGTAGCCACGGTTTAAGCGAGAAAAAGAAGAAGGAGTGGTACTAACTGGCGGCTGGATCTGGCTGTTCGCCTGACCATGACTTGACACTTGTGGCTCCACTAGTACCACCACTACTGCTAGGTGTCGCTAACGTCGACTCAGTGACCGCTGCAGCAGCAGCAGCATTAGCAGTAGTAGTAGTAGAACTGAGATGTGTGAAGGCGGGGTCTACGGTGCCGTACTTGGCAGCCGCTTCCCATGGACTCATTGCAGGCCGAGGCAACTCGACCATCTCCTTCAGCCGATTCACTGGCATCACCGCCGCAGACTCAGCAGACGAGCTCTGTCCAGACAAACATTGATCAAATCCAACACTTGGTCAAATAGTTAAACGCTATAGCTGAGAGCTACAGAGCGTCACCTGCCATGTGAGATCACACACACGCAAAACAGACAAACGCGCCCCACCATAACCAAAGCGAGACGAGCTAGTACTTGATGTATATACCCCAGAAGGATGGAAGGCTGAGTTGACCTTGGTGTTGGTTATATACCAAGATGGTTTACCTGTACGCAGACAGTCACCCATCCATGTACTAGCCACTTGATAGCGACTCGCAAGTGCAATGTCCTAGCTGTTTCACTATAAAGCCACTGGGAGGAATTATAACACGAATAAATATGTGAAAGGGCCGGGTACCTGACTCTCCATGGAAAGAAAAAAATTCATTAAATAATCAATCACCAAACTCGCATCACTAAGAAAACATCGTAAACAAGACACTGTAACAAATATTTCGTAGACGACAAATGCAGGGGAGTATGAAATTTGTGGGTCGTAAGCGCAGCCTAAGCATGCAATTCCACATTGTTGCTGCCACTTGGTAACTACAAATGAGGAGCGCTTCCGCCGCTTGGCAAATTGCTTAGGTCCTTGCGTCAATAAACGAACACGATGATGATGCAAACTCAGCGGCGTCGCGGTGGAACGGGAAGTTGCAATTCATTGACGGACACTGTGAATTTTCGACAGAATTTTCGACAGAATTCCGACAGAAGATTTGGAATTGCGAACATAACAGAAACGATTATGGGTGCTCAAAATTTTACCGTTGCCCCGGAATTTTCCCAATATGAAGTTATCAGCCCAAAATTTTGCACTTATAAACGAAAATTTTAGAACAAGGCGAATATTTTCCAACAATTTTCCGACAGTCAAAAATTCACGGAAAACAAAAAGCAATCCCCCCCTCACGACGTCCCTGACGCAGAGCAGAAACGCAATAAAACGTTTTTAACGTTTTTTTTTAATTTTTGCCACTTTTTAACGTTTTAACGTTTTTAAAAAATTTTTTCTTGAACGTTTTCTTATATCTATGACACAGAGCATACTGTACATACATCGGCTGGTGGAGGTCTGTGCTGTGCTGTGAGTTTCTCCTGTATGCTGACCGACGGTTTTACATCGGTGCTAGTGTCAGTGGTAGAAGTGGTGGTATCAGTGGTGGTCCGTTCGTCGTCGTCGTCGTCTGCACTGACAGCCCACGACTCTGACTTGGCTTGCCGCTTGGCGAACAGTCGCGCGCCCTTGCCCTTCATGTTCCGTAAATCGTCGGCCAGGTTGAAGCATACCTGCACACAAACATGCAGATTGCTGCAAGACAGACGGAGAGCCTTGGTGTCCGCGTCGGCGACACCCGATCCTCAAACATGAGGAAGAACCAAGGCAAGGCACAAAACAGCGAGGACTGGGACAGTTTGACCAATAGTGCGGACGTCAACTGTGAAGACCCAAAGGATGCGTAAGTCGCCACGATACTAACACTCGTTCCCTGCATACCCTCTATCCCACGACTGGTAGGTTATGACGTACACAACAGGGTGTGTGAAAAAAACAACTAACAAAACAGAACGTTGGAAATTGGAGTATCGGCGTCTGGTCTGTGTACTGTCTATACACCGTGTCCTTTTCGACAATCCCAACTCCGCGGACTAAAAGATAAACAAGTATAACTAGCCTACAAACCTAAAACTGTCTCCGTGTATGCGGCCATTCGTCTCATGCCCCACTGCACTGTGCCCAGTGTGCCGTGGGCAATGAGCGTGCATGACAGCCAGCCGCAGCATCAGAGACTTCACAAAGATGACAAAAGACGATAGGAGGACCACCACAAAGAGGATGACGATCAGTGACGTAAATAGAGGGGGTGCACCGGGTGCAGGTACACCACCAGTTTAAGTAACCATGTTTCTTAAAAACTCGAAAATCGCGCATGTGCGTCCGCTTACCACGATGACACGACGATTTCAGCCAACAGACGGGTTTTCTGAGTTCTGGATACGTCCGAAATGCATTTGTGCTCGAGCCTCCGCCCAGAACCCCGCTAGCAGAAGGTTACAGCGCTCCCCTAAATCTCTAAGTGGTGGACAGAGGGCGTCCTACCCCACTAAAAACCCCTCACCGCTCTTGGTTTTCAGTGCGAATTTTAGCCAAACAAGTATCAGGGATGTATAGCCCCAAGACCAGATACCTATAACACCATTTATGATAAGGAAGATGACAACGAATCAATCCAAAATCAGCCAATCAATCGGTACGGCCTATACCTGTGGAGCGACGGCGGTGTGAGTGGATTTCTTCTCCATGAGTAGAACTCGTTCTAGTTCCTCGGAGCTGAGCGCGTCCAGCTTCTCAGCGTCCAGTGTCTGAGCGGAGTCCGGTAGTTTGGGCGCAAACACGAATGACGTCAGAGGTAGCATTGGAGGCGGTGCCCCAGGCGCTGCTGCTTCGCCGGAACTTACGTCACTCGCAGCCGCCTGCGTGAACGACGACGACGATAACGATAATTTCATTGAAGTGATGTGTAACATACGTATACAACCAACAAAGCAATACAACTCAGAAATATATACAAATCAAAAATAACCAAGAAATGATCAACTGAATACCCCACCGTGGTCAGCCACCTTGTCGTGGTTGTGGGGCTATGCACCAATGACCCGAAAGATTTCTAAAATCTGGAGGGTAGGAGCGAACTAAGAGCTGACCAAACGCGTGAGAGCAAATTTGCTACGCGTTACTAGTGCTTTTGTGCTGGTTTCGGCTTCATAGCCGACTACAGCTTCACAGCCATTTATTTACGGCTTTATAGCCGTTACTTGTAACCTTATGGTTAAATTCGGGGACGCGCACTGGGCCAAACTGATACGGCCTCAGCGCTGGGCAGGTGTAAAAGCCTGCCCACCCCGGAGGTAAAGAAAGGTAAGGTAAGGATCAACTAAATAAAGACAAGCACGAGTAACAGTTATATATCTCTCAAAAAGTCACACGTGCCACATCACATTATCTTTATTACAGCATGTGCTGAAAATGTCCTCCTCCAGCACGAATGCAAGCGCCACTCACAAACAGCACATTCAATAACCGCCCAACTCAAAGCGGCTCACTCGCTTTCATGCACTATTTCAATTCGTCGACGTGCGATCTCAAAATGAATATAATTAATGTTGAACAAGCAACATTTTCAGTGATTTGTGGTCTCAATAAGTTTCCGAGCCAACGCATGCGCTATACCCAGAATGATCATTGTTTTAAACTACGACTTATGCATTTCACAAGGTAGTGTAGCAGCAGTATTAAGGTGCATGAAGTGGGCAAACTATAATCATTTACGTCAAGTTTCTTCGCGATGTTGCATGCCAAAAATTATTAAAATCTGCCAAAGTTTCACAGTGCCATTTAAAAAGTGGTTTCGTTTTCTGTGAGAAATGCAGTGATATTATCAAGGACTTTGTGCTCAAGGAGAAGAACAATGCCAAGAACACGGGACCCGTGGACAAGGACAAGGACTTACAAAAACAGCAAGGACAAGGACAAGGACTTTAAGCCAAGGACAAGGCCGAAGACTTGAGACCAAGTTTAAGGCCAAGGCCAAAAAACTCAAGGTCAAAACCAATTACATCTAAAAGGCCTTACCACAGCGACACAAATACCGTCAACTAGGGTGACTTTAATAGGAGTTTGAACATTTTGAACGTCATTAGTAGCATCATACTACTGGAATATTCCAACAATACAAAAAAATATTAGATAAACAAAAAAACTGACATGTCGTGACTCTTGCAATTCCAGACTCAGTAAGTTTAATTTTTGTGAAAAACTTTCCATTATGTTGTATTTATGTACAACTTCAAAGTTGTAAGCCTTGAGACGAAACTGGTCCAGTGATATTCTTGACAACGATGTTGTGCTGGTTTCGACAGTTGTTAAAAATAATGGTGTCCCCTTAAACTGCATAGAAAACCAGGCCAAGCTCTGAACCCTGTGTGATGCCACTAAGAACATCAGACCAATCTGACATAATTAAGTGGGCTCCAATTACTAGCATCACGGGTTTCGGTATGTCAATAGCTAAATTGTTCAACATCTTTTTTCAGTTTGTCGGTGATAAATTAAGAATGAACAGAATTTATTAAAGTCCTCGGTATTATGGCCGAGAACTTTGTCTCAAAGCCAAAGACAAGGCCAAGGACTTGGGACCCGAGGACGAGGACGAGGACAAATCCTCAAGGACACATCACTGGAAAAGCCCAAATTCCATTACGCCAACTTTGCGACAAAGTCCGGAACAAGTTCCCGACAAAGTTGCGGACTTGTCGCGGACTTTGTCGCCGACTTTCCCCGTACATTGTAGCAAGTTAAATTCTATTAGAGCGACACAAACGGGTTTGTCGCGGACTTGTGTCGAGATGGTTTGTGCCCGCGACTTTCGTGATTTGTGTCCACGACTTTCCCCGCCGGAAAGTTTCGGTGAAAGTCGGCGTAATGGAATTTGGGCTAGACAGGGCGTATAAGCTTTACCGTTGACAGTGGTTCCGGTCGCAGGGCATTCGGCACGTCTTGGTCCGTCTCGCCGGCTGCTCCCTCAGGCGGTTTGTATCCGGCCTCCCAATGTACGGAGCGTTCGCGCCGCTTGACAAACATCTTGTGACCGCGTGAGTTGACGTTGGCCGGTGCAAGCACCGACTGGGCCACACGCCGTGCTAACGCTATCTGCTCTTCCACGGTGGGGTATTTGTGATCAGGGTCATTGTAAAACGCACTGTCCGTGTACAGCTTCTCTGCATAATCAGAACAACAATAATAGGTTAGAAGATTAAAGGTGTGTACGAAACTCACTGCAAAGTAGGCAAGTAACGAAGTAAGTAAATAGTGTAAATTCATAGGGTAAACGATGCATACTCGAGAAATCTCCAATGCGCTTAAGCATTTTGCCGTCAACTTTTTGCAAAAAAGTATGTCTTCAGGTGACGTTTGAAAATGTCTACGAAGCTACAAAGCGTCATCTGCCATATGGGATCATAGTGTTGCCTGACACTCAACACAGGCGAACGCGTCCCGCATTAACCCCAGCCAGACAGCCCGGTACTCTATTTACCTACCCCTAAGAGATAGAAGGCTGAGTTGACATTGCTGGTTGGTTACATACCGACATGGTTTAGCTGTGGTAACCACTTGATAGCGACCCGACCACGAGTCGTCGACTTTTTATAAGTCCAGCATCCTAAGCGTTACGCCACCAAACTACCATAGACCTGTATAAAGTTACACTTTTAACCGCCAAGCCAAAATACATCTAAAAAACTAAACATAAACCTCAAGAAGCTTGAATAAGCAATTCTGGGTCGAAAAATTTGGGTTGCGCATAAACAGTTTCTCCCGTTCAGCTTTGCAATTTTTTTCAACACACAGCTGCAAATTTCTAACAGAAAAAAATGGTGCTCCAGCTTTTAACTCTGTCCCTGAATTTTTCCAGAATGGGAATTTTCAGCTACACATTTAGTATATTTGGCAGAACATTTTTAGATGAAAAGAAAACAACTTTTCTAAAAGGCACCTGTCCCGTCGTTCTCCTGCGACGACGAGCGAGCGGCAGCCAGGAACAATAAAGATAGCAGCAGAATTTTACATCCCGCTCAACACATTAATTTATAGATCATTTTGGGACGGGAGAATTGAAACATAGACCTGCATGCAGAATAACGCATACAGCGGAATGTACGTCGTTAGATGAATCTCCATCATAAGACTGACAAGTTCGTGACAACGTCTGCAGCAGAACTACACCAATGGAACAGTTAATCATCGACCAGACTGTTCACCACTCTGACCTTTGACCTGTGACCCCAGCTAGCAGTACCGGAAATGTATTGCAACTGCAACTGCGCACCGGCTCCAATGTTTCTAGCCAGAAATCTTCCGCACATGGACTTCTGCTATTGGGTGCAATTACCCGACAGGCAGCTGCAAATTTCCAACAGCGGAGATTATGAGATAAGTGCTAAAAAATTCAATTTTTGCCACACATTCAAAAAATGGAGGATTTTTAGTCCGAATTTTGCACTTGGAAGAAAATTTTCCGCCAGGCTAAAATTTAAGGTGTGGGCAATTGCCTCGACTGTCCCCCACTGCGAGGACGCATACACTAGTGATGAACGGAGTCGATGGCGAACGTTTCCAGTTGTTTTATTTCTTTTTACTTCGGCCTAATCGTTCGTGTGCGAGCAACTTGTTCCGAATGGAGCCTGGTACGTCTTGGTTGCTGTAAATGTCACATGCAGCTGCAGCAGACCCATAAACAGACGTTTTCAAAGTGAGCTTCATTCGACTCTACCAGTCTTTTTCCACTAATCCAGCTAGGCTGTTTGGAAAATCGCTGTATGCCCTCCCCAGCCCATTGCGGTTGAATGCGCGGCAAAAAGCCTAGACGCAAACGCATTTTTGTGCATTTCAAACTCGAAAATCGCCTACGGTGGTCAGGTTTTTGGTTATTTGTATGCACGTTTCCTAGTTCCAGCTGACGCGGTGGGGAAGAGATTGGTGCGTTCGATTGAACCCATTTGGTCACGGGCACGAACTGCAAACTTATCTTCTTGAACTGTTTCCATTCATTGCGCAAATAAAATAACGATAATTGTAACGATCATGATGATGATAATGACGATACAATAACGATATTAAAGAACTGACTCTTGCGAGAGTCGGGTGAGGTGGGCGTGTCTGGTGGCTCTTCCGTTGACTCTGTGAGTATCCTTGACAACGGCGGCGGTCTGGAGGCGGCTGTTCCCGCTGCCTCCCGCTGCGTGACGTCATCGGTGACGTCAACACCGGCAGGTGCGTGCTGTGAGGAGGAGGGCGGCTGCCAGATCAGCTGGGCCGACGACACCTTGGTTGTTGTAGTTGTTCTGGCGGTGTCTGTGACGTCGTCGAGGCCGAATGTCAACGTGAATGTCCGCGAGTCAACGTCATGCCGCACTTCCACCTGGTGTACAAAAGTTAACGGTCGTGTATAGCTCTTTATGGAAAACCGATCGCAGAGCTACGGAACGTCACCTGCCGTATGACATCACACGGTGTTAGCTGCCACCCGACACAGGTGAACGCGGCCCACCTTGACCAAAGCCAGACAGGCCGGTGGTCGATTTACCTATAATGGAAAGCTACCTAGAGATGGAAAGCTGAGTTGACCTTAAAATAAGTTGGTGTCAGTTAAATACCAAAATGGTTTGCCTGTCTCCAGACAGTCACCCATCCGGGTAATAACCACTTGATAGTGACCCAACTAGGAGTCGAACCCACGACCTCCCGATCGCAATTCCGACACTCTACTGGCTCTTTTTTGTATCTTTAAATGTGTTTCAAATCATACATGCTTAAAAACCGGTTCAAAACACACGACCTTGTTTATAGGAAACAGAAACTCAGTACTACACTAAATTTATTGCAATATGGCTAGATACGAAATCTCAACCGCTGAAAGCTGCCTTTAGGACAACACCTGTCTATCTGGTGCTGACGTAAGACTTAAGTAGAAGAAAGTTGAGCTAATGCTCACGAGACGCGCGAAAGCCTATAGCAGTTCCGGTTCAGTAGTTTAGCTGAAAATTGGGGTGTTCACGCTAAGCTAATTTACAAATACCAAATTCACTATCTGGATCGCATACCGATAACGATAGCTCCATGGTGCCACCTTGTGAATGATATAGACTTGTGTCGCAGCCCGAAATCGCCAAAAAATCCATAAGACCCCTTATTATGGCGTTCAAGGTCATCCAATCGAAAGCCAGTGTACGACTTCTTATTAGTGATTAATAGTAACCTATGGCCCTATCTCGCACCGTTACTGAGATACAGTGACTTATTGGCCAAAAATTGCCCACTCCCTCTCATTTAGCGCCCTCGTTCGGGGTGACACCCTTCGAATTTACGGAAAAGCTTTACGGTTCCTGAAACTAGAGTCTTCCAGGCACCCGAAGGTGAAGAGTGACATTTTGGGACAAAAAGTAGATTTTCGGACAATTTTCCGACATCCCAAAATTTAGAGGGAGCGCAATTGCCCGCCGTCACCCCTTCCCACGCCCATGACGTTACTGAATATCAAAACACTACAAACCCCAGGCGGTGCGGAGACGCTCATGGCGCCAGCGGTCGGCGTTGGAGCGTCAGCGGTGGCTCCGGGTGTCATGGTAACGGAGCCGCCACTTAAGTCCACCCTGACTGGGTCGGTTGACGGTATGTAGACGGTCTGTCCATGCCTGTCCTGTACAGAGTGCGTTCTACGCGGTAGCTGAGCCAGCGTCAGTGTGACTGTATCGTCTGCCGTTGTTGATGTTAATGATGATGATGACGATGACGTAATTGTCGTTTCGCCTGTTGCTGAAGCTGTTCTACTGACGCCGTCGCCTGGCTTTTCCGAACCCCTGCAATACAGGGGCACATTAAGGCACGTTTAATCAGGCATGTTCAGTCGAACAGGTCCCCACAAAAAGAGGGCCCCAGGGTCCAGAGAATGTCGGACAGCGGCGCGGAATTTTCTGGCTTTGTGTGACACTGCACTGTACGCTGTGTATTGCGTATGTTGCAACTATACACATTGGTTCTAACATTTTTACTGAACACGGCTTAATGGGGTTTTAATCCGACCCGAATGCAATATCGCACAGTCGCACACGGCACAGGGTTTCTTGTCCATGGCTTTGCTAAAGGTTGACAGAATTTTAAAACTCTCTCAGCAGCAACCCAGCATTAAATAAATATACATTGTGTCCCAAAAAGTCCCGCTTTGTGATTATCTATATCTTCGCCAAAAATCAACCGATTTTCAAAATTTTTCACTGGTACATTCTGTGAACAATTAGCAATAAAGTGATTATTGAATATCCCGCCACACGTTAACTGTGTCACTACACTACTTTGTGAAATACAAATGCAAGAAAAACTAACAATAATAGACTGCAAGCGTGTTTGGTAAACAAAATACACCTCTGATCAAAAATGCAGTGAATAATCTGTACGATGCTACAATTTATTAGATCCGTTTCTTTGGATATCAAGTGTGTTGGACGATATGTTTGTTTCTGGCCTTTGTGGTTTAGCAATCCTACCATTTCATCCACAGTGATCACGTTCTCTTCAGTACGTGTATGCTTCAGTCTGCCGGTCTCATGCCGTTGGTCGGTGCTGCACGTTTCCAAAATCAGTGTTAAAACATTCTCGCACTTTCTCTGTTGCACTTTATTTTCAAAAATTCTGCCAGTATTCTCCGAAAACTGTATTTTTTGAACCAATACAAGTTCTTAATCAGAGCCTTGTCTCCACTGCTAAATGGCACATTACATCACCGGTATATCTTCAGTGCATTAAAAGTTATTATTTACGACAATATCATCTGCTTTTGTTTTTAACCATCAGAATTGCATATAAAACTAAACATAATTTAATTTTTTTTGCGTAAAAATTGGTGAAAATTGTTTCAGAATGTGATTTTTTGCATACGTAATCACGTATACGTGATGATGATTTTTAAAAATTTATGTTTCACATGGTAGTGTAGCAACACAGTTAAAGTGTGGTAAGATATTTAACAACTACTTTATTGTTAATTGTCCACAGTTTGTGACAGTGCAAGAATTTTGAAATTCGGTTAATATTCGGCGAACATATGAAAACGACAAAGTGGGACGTTTTTTGGGACACAGTGTATGTCAAACCACTGTCTGGAGTGGGACAAAACAGTGCTGGACGAAGTTACAAACTCCAGGTAGTTATCATATCAACACGTTATACCACTGCAGACATAGTGCTAGAGATAGGTAGTACGAGTGTATAAATGAAATAAAGTGATGACAATTAAAGAAGTGACCATTCTTCAAATGCTTTCTCTGCATTGCAATGTAAGTTTTAGTATTTAAAAGTTTACATCACCAGTGATTCACAAAAGAAAATAATGGCGCGTTTTAGGCGTGATGCGATGGCCTATACATGTATATCCCCAATGACTATCTGTTGAATTTGCCAGTGAAAATTACGAAAATCGGTCAACGTATGCGTGAGGTCAGGGAGCTGACATTTTTAGACCATTCCATATGCTATACTGAACAGGCAGCATTCTGTCACATGCTGACGTATTCGATTGACTGGCAGGATATTTCTGAATATTTATGAAGTTACAGACAAGCGGAGAGGGGAGAGGTGACTCGCATTATAAGTATCAGCTGCAGTTCGTCCACTGAGAAAAAGTGTACAAAGCGCAGGATTGACGGCTATGTCAGTGACTGATGAATGAGTTAGCCGAGGTCTTGTCCTGTGATTTCTGACACAGTCTGAAATTCAAGACGCAAAATGCTATATTCCACAGCCATCATGTTTTCATTATGATTAACGTAATTGTTTGCCGTCCTGTTGAAAGTAAGAAGCTGAGTTGGTCTGAACACACAGCCTATGTCTTAGCAGCTTGAGCAAGGAACTATACTGTGTCTCAGAAAAATCCCCGACATTATCGACTGTAACCTGAAGACAGATTGTCAGATTTTAATAATTTTTTGCAGAAATATTTCCGACACAACAGGGTATCAAACGACCGTTCAGGTTCCCATCGCCCGACGTCTGTTCCTGCACTACCTGCGAAAAACAGAATAACAGTAGATATTCGAAATCCACCCTTTGTGCGAACATAGGAATACAGATGCATGTATTCTCCTTTTTGTTGATAGCAGTGCCGATAATGTTCTGCTCCAGACTTGAACCAGTCGCTTTTGAGTTCACCAACATTTTAAGCAGTGTCGGGCATGGCATCGCAAACATCGTAATCGATTATCGAACGTACTGAGGTCAGGACTGTTTAGGGCCACAGATGCAGATAGATGAAATTATTGACGTTTTTTGTTCATTTGGACGCATAGGCCTATTTTGTATGTTTTTTTTGCAAATAGTATGGAAACAGACGTTATGGATGAGGTGGAAACTTGAACAGTTGTTTGACGGCAAATTGTGCTACGAATATTCCTTCCAAGAATTAAATCCTTCTTCCAGTTACAGAAAACTGGATAATGTCGCAAAACCTTTCTGACACACAGTGCACTACTATAGCTGGCTAATACAGCATACAGACCTCTTGACCCTAATGGCTATGTTCTGGCCGGCGGATTCAATAAGGTTCATGGCCTGGGCACAGCTCAAGCCGCGACAGGTTCTATCATTCACCGTCAGCAGCACGTCACCTTCCTTCAGACCCGCTTCATCCGCTTGACCTCGCCGACGTACCTACAACGTACAGCCAGTTAGTCAGTCGGCTGCTTTTCATGAGAAACACATCTCAGAGCTACGGATGGGACCACTCAACCTCAGTGCCACCACCCGACATATAGGTGACAGCCCTTACCTGCAAAAAGGCCTTATCTGTGAAAATATCTGCTAGCGGCTAGAGTTAAAGTTTTCACAGATAAAGACAGAAAGCCTAACAAACGCACTCCGTCATAACCCCTAGCTGCTGCCAGACAAACTGGTACCCAGTATCGATTTACTTACTCTGCATGCAGACAGTCATTCATCCAAGTATACTAACCACTTGATAGCGACCCGACCGGGAGTTGAACCAGCGACCTCGCGACCACAAGTCTAACACTACCAAGCCACTTTGTGAAAATGAGGTAACGACTTGGGTCCGCCATAGCCAAAGATGCAATATTATTTATCCCTATATCTAACCCTATCACTAACCTTATCCCTGTCCCTATTATGTTGGTACATAGTCAGTGTCGGAATAGCAACCGTGGGAATAAGAAGAGTAACTGCCCCCCCCCTCATCAGAATCACTGCGACCGCTCAGCAGCCAGCGTGCTGTTTTATCAGCAGTATCCGTAGTAAGTACGAAATTTTTTACCAGCAGAAAAATGGACAAAATCTTATTAGAGTACAATTTCCGTGCCGACAAAATTCTGCTTTCACTGAGGGGAATAGCCTGCTCCCAGACTCCCTGCGTTAAAATGCGTACACAGAGACGCAAATGACACGGTTTAGTTTCTGACGAACTGACCATTGGGCAAGCAGCAGAGGGAGCTCATTAAATTGGTCATTGGCTGACTCGTACGTCAGCGTAATGACGTAGGCCACCAATGCCATTAGACGGTCCTACTGTAATGCATTGGTCAGTTCGTCAAAAACTAAAGCATGCCAGTTAAGTTAAATTCAGTTCAGTTACGTCGCTCTGTACACGCCTTTAGGTCTATACGCCTATGCTGAACGGACTGCAGATGAGCTGCGGCTAATACTGTTTTCCGACATACATCGTAAGCTTTGCACGATGCGAATGCATCACGCAATGATTTAATTCTTATCAAGTCTCGATTTCGTCTACATATGCGCTCTCTGCTGCACAAAAAAATCGATTCGCGCATATAGACCTAATTTTACACACGTGTACTGTAGGCGTAAATAAATACAGTGTACACAAGAAGTGCATGATATGCAATTGCCTCGCCTATATTCGAGACATAGGCCCATACTGTTTCAAAACTGATGTAGGGTAAAGTCCACTTATAATATTTGAACTTCTACACTTATCTAGTTCAGTTACAGAAATAAGCGAAAACCAGAAAAATCTGGTTGGAAAAATCTCCCATTTGAACAATCACAGTCTGCATTTGGAGAAGAACTGTGCAATTCATACAGTTATACATCATGCAGCAATCGGCTGCTCAGGAATCGAGATCAACCAGGATAAAGCGCATTTTTTAATTACTGCAGAGTTCTCCTACTTCTGGATTTCCAAACAAATTTATTTAATTAATCGCTCTTTGCCATAGTACGAAAACAAAGCAGGCCGAGTATTGGCAGACACGTAGGCCTACGCAACGATTTCATAGGATTAGTAACAAACTTACGGCCACTTTCGCTAACGGTCAATTCGATCAAATTATCTTACTAAGGCCACACAGCAGGTCAGTGCTGTTGGGAGAATTATTGGGGATGCTAAATCGGAATTAAATGTCAAGTTAATAGCTGATGACGTTTTGGGGTTTGATTACCGTGCAGCTTAATTTTTCCGGGAGGGGCGTGCATATACTCTCCAATGTAAGGCTTCAATGAAAAAGTATTTAAAACTTCAGCGTAAATACTTCCTGAATATATGTTCAGTATAATGAATACTTCAAGCAACGTTGCGTGCCTGACACCGTAATCTGAAAATAGAGACCGACTGCAACGAACGTACATGTAGCATAGTCCACCCAATCAAACTTTAGAATACAGATAAATGTTGACAAATTATATTACGACCCACCTACCATTTTGTGGAGGTGAGCAAAGCGCCTTCACCAATAACTGCGGTCTCCTGATTGCGAAACAATTGCGAAAACGAAATAACCCGTTAATTTGGAAAAAAATGCAATCGCTTTCCATTAAGCTGCGACAACAATCCAAATCATAAACCATTTTGGAGCAAATGTATTGTGGTGCAGCCATTTAATTTTAGAAGTTGGGCCTTCTCAATCCTATAGACAACTGACGTTTGAAATACCGAAATATCGTTCTTAATCCTATAATTGCGGTGCGGTGATCTACACTGATCTCTGGCCTGGCTGAGATACAACCAGATTTGGCAATGCAGATGCCCGGCAGACAGCCATAGCGAGGCGTATAGACATGCTGCTATAGACTATAGTGCAAGGAAATCGCCAACAGCAGCAGTCATCAATTAGGTATAGTACCAAGCTACCGGCGCATCGCGGCGGCGCGAGTCAGCCTGCTGGGATGCGAAATCACCAGACAGAGCAGCAGCAGCAGCAGCAGCAGCGTTCTCACATGCTTCTGTGAAAATATCTCGAAGAGAAAAGTTGAATCCACTAACTTGCACATGAATCACAAGTCAGACCATAAGAAGCAGGAAGTCACAAGCCAGGAAACAAAATACATGTGTTATCAATTTTTACGCGCGAAAGCAGCTACTGCTTTCAGCGCGTCTCAAGCCATCGCAATTCTGTCTGTCTGTCCGTCTGTCACACGGGTGGATCAGCCAAAAATGGCGCAATCTAGAATCACCAAATCTTCACCGTCAGCTGCCTGGAAGACTCTAGTTTCAGGAACCGTAAAGCTTCTCCATAAATTCGAAGGGAGTCACCCCGAACGAGGGCGCTAAATGAGAACGGGTGGGCAAAATTTGCGATTTTTGGCCAATAAGTCGCTGTATCTCAGTAACGGTGCGAGATAGGGCCTAGGTTACTATTAATCACTAATATATCACTAATCACTAATAATAATCACTAACCAATAATCAATAATAATAATCACTAATTTAGCTTGTACACTGGCTCTCGATTGCCACCGATTTCAATGACCTTGGATGACCTTGAACGCTTAAATAAGGGTTTTTATGGACTTTTTGGCGATTTTGGGCTGCGAGACACTTTTCAAGAGCGAATTGCGCTGAAACCAATTGAGATAGACATAGACAACCTGCGTATGAAATTGTTAGCATTGAACATAGATTTCGACGGTCTAAGTCTCGATTTTCTGGGTTCAAGGAAACCTGCGCACGAGGGCATCAAAGAGCGGTACCCCGTAAAAGTCGTTATTTCACCGTTGTTCGCCAGTCTTTCGTGAACACAGCTGGAGATAGACTGACAGTTTGCGAACAGGGCCTGTTATAGGCTTTCGCGCGTCTCGTGAGCCTTAGCTCAAATTTCTTGTATAGTCAAGCGGAAGCACGGCGCAATTTATAGACAGAAAAGCTCGCAAGATAGAAACTAGTTAAACTAAGCTAAAAAAAATACTAGCGCATTAAAAATTTTCGTTATGCGCTACATAAATTTACGTTTTACATACTTACGTAAAATGTATACTGAAATAGTATTAAAGTGACACAGCATAGTAATAGTAAGAAATAATGCAGATGACATTGTTGAATTTTTAAACCGAGTGCCCCAAAATGTACAAAGTGCACGATAATTTATGAAGTGCACATCACGCATACAAAAAAAGCCACAGAATTTAATAAACGACCGTATCAGTCCGGGGTATATAGATAAAAATTATAGAAATTATTTTGTATAAAACATTTTGAACACGTTTTAGAGTAAAGTACCTACCCCAACCCCCAGTGCATGAACCGGGTAGTTCACCGCTTTGGCTGCACGCAGCTTATTGCTTTGCTTCAGTATTAGCTGTAGATGGCCTTAAAATGCGTTTTTTCACGCTCAAAATGTCCAAAAATCGCTGGCGGCTGGGGCTTTACCCCAGACCCCACTCGGGGAGCTTATAACGCTCCACAGCCCCCTAGCTGGATTCAAAGAAGATAGAAAAATGGAGGAACCTAGAAAATGGAAGGGAGAGGAGGGGAAGGAAAGAGAAAGAGAGATAAAAAGAGGGGGATAGGAAATAGGAGAGGGAAAGAAAAGAGGGATCATCCCCTCACCAGGTGCAATGTAAGACGGTCAGATCATTGAAGTCAGGCGAGCCCTTTGCGGCTTTTGTGACTCCGGATGACCTGACCTGACCTGACCTGGATTGAGGATTTTTGTCACTCAAAATCAGCTGGCTGCTTTACTGCGCTTGCGCCGCAACTGTGCAAAAATGCATCAAAATGTGCAATTCCAGCGTTGATTTGTTTTGAAAAATTTTCTGGGGGCATGACCCGCAGAGCCCCATACTGGGGAGGGGCCGCGGCGCCCCTCTCCAGATTTCACCCCCTCGGCGCTCCAGCGCTTCGCGCCTCTGCGCCTCGTTCCAGACATTCGGCCCCTCCATCGTCCGGCACTGACATTTCCCCGGGCCCCCTGAACAGCACGACGCCCCTGAGCAGTGACAGGAAGTTCTGTCGACTTTTAATTGACAACCATTCATGTACTTAGAGGTGGATTTAGCCGTGTTCAGCCAAACAAAGGTCCCACAATAAAGGGGCCCCACAGGCCAGAGAATGTCAAACAGCAGTGCGATATCTTCTGACCTGTGGAACCTCTTTATGGCGTGTTGCGACACTTAACAAGAAATTTGAGCTAATGCTCACGAGACGCGCAAAATCCTATAGCAGTTCCTCTTCGCAAATTGCTTTAGTCTATTTCGTCGCATTTCACTCTTGAAGTGCGCAATGCAGCCGAAAATTGCAAAAAAACAATGAAACCCTTTATTTTTGGAGTTCAGGGTCTTTCAAAGTCATAGATGTTGATACGACTTAAAAACTCGTGACTAGTGCTTGTTGTGATAGGCAGCATATCCATGCCCATCTGCAACCGTTTTCACGGTAGACTTGCCAACAACGGCAAAATAACGACTTTTATGGGGTACCGCTCTTTGATGCCCTCGTGCGCAGGTTTCCTTGAACTTAGAAAATCGAGACTTAGACCGTTGAAATCTACGTTCAATGCTGAAAATTTCGTATGCAGCTCGTCTTGGGCTGTCTGTAGTAAATTCGGTGCAATTTGCTCTTGAAATGTCTCGCAGTCCAAAATCGCCCAAAAAATCCATAAAACCCCCTATTTTGGCGTTCAAGGTCATCCAAGGTCATTGAATTCGGTGGCAATCGAGAGCCAGTGTACGACTTCCTATTAGTGATTAACAGTAACCTAGGCCCTATCTCGCACCGTTATTGAGATACAGCGACTTATTGGCTAATAATCGCAAATTTTTCCTACCCCCTCTCATTTAGCGTCCTCGTTCGGGGTGACCCCTTCGAATTTATGAAAAAGTTTTACGGTTCCTGAAACGAGAGTCTTCCAGGCAGCCGAAGGCAAAAATTTGGTAATCCTAGCTTACACCGTTTTTGACTGATCCACCTGTGTGACAGACAGACAGACAGACAGACAGACGGACGGACGGACAGAATTGCGATGGCTAAGACGCGCTAAAGCAGTAGTTGCTTTCGCGCGTAAAAATTCACTGATGTAGGCTATTGTAGAAGTAGCACGACACTATCCGGCCATGACTCTGTACGCTGTATTGCCAAATCTGAAATTTGCGACATTACTTCCTGGTTTAGTTCTTGCTAAATTTGACGCAAAGTTAAATATATGGCTTCTCCGAATTCAGAAAGCCACGGTAATCTCAAATCCCTTATAAAAGCAGCACTACGAAGTAGTTTTTTTGTACACAGTCGTCAGAAAATTTACTTGAGGGTCCCACATTTTTACCAAATGGGGCGTGATCCAACTAAAATCCGGTCCTGGAACATGTGACATGGAGGCCTATATGTGCATTGCAACGTATAGAGTTACAGTGCATAGGCCTATAAGATCTATAAATCCTATATCCAAAGATGGGATAAACGTCAAAAAATTATAATAAACGTTAATAAACGCGTTTATTAGCAAAAAAGATTGTAAACGTTTGTAAACTAAAAATAAACGTACACAGAGCGTAAGTTTGAATATTAGGCCTATTATTTGGATAATTCCAAATTCCAATAAAAGTTTTTTCATTGTCAAAAAATGTCTTACTACAGTTCTGTGACAACCGTTTTACAAAAGTGCCCAGAATCCACTCACTTTAATCTTATAGCTACGTGAAAACTAAGTTGAGGCAGCTGTTTACCGTCACTAGCACCGTGACCCAATGAACTCTATCAGTGATCGAACGCAATGCACTAGGCCTATAGCTTGGCTTCCCAGCATAATTTTGCTTCGTTTCGCTCATGTGATTTTTATTGAGATAAACGTTGACAAAATAATAAACGCGTTTACAAAGATTTTTTTTTGTAAACGTTGTAAACGTTTATCACATCTATGCCTATATCTGCGCCCCTATACTGAGTCAGCATGCACCCGAGCAGTTCCGGTCAGAGTAAGCGATAACGGTATATTATGGAGCTCTGGTGTTAAAAATAATAGCCCAGCTAGGCTTAGTTAGCATTATCGGTGGCCCGAGTGCCTGGCCCGTTGATACCATGCAGGTTGTTCCGATCACTCGACGGCTATAGCATGCGCCTATGATTCAGTCGCAACGTCACATTCATTACTAAGCTTATACATCAACGTCACTGGCTGAAGTACCCCCGTATCGCCAGAATCCCATTTTGCCTAGTGCCTAGGCCTAACCCTAACATTAACCCAAGCCCCAACCGCATACGCAGGCGAAATGACATTAAGCATATAGAAAAATGGGACTGGGCGGAGGGGGACATCGACACACTACGACCAGCATGAAAGCATAATTTGCACGGAATTGGAATTGAAGTGATTCAATGCCTTCTTTCGCAAGTCGGCGACGAAAAGGTCGAACACCTGCAATGTCTATCTCGATCTCAACGTGTCCGAGTCACGTGACTGAAAATGTTAGCAACAGAGGGTAGTGTGTAGTTTACTGGGCGCCATAGGAATACATTGCGCCTATTATTTCACACATAAACCGTACAACTGCCAATAGGGTTAGGGTTAGGATTAGGGTTTAGGTTTAGGGTTAGGTGTATTCCTATGGCGCAGTGGCGTAGACACACAAGGTGCGTAGGGTGCGTACGCACCCCCTGTCGGGAGAATACGTAATTTTTTTGTACCTCATTTCTGAGCTATTTACAAAGCCTGCACGTAAAACCTGCTCGTGCTCGATTGTACGTTATAATTAGAATCGCCATAGCCAAGTATGTAGAAGTGACCAAAAGCCTACTGGGCTA
>Ga0209367_1003432_pt1 | contig 21551 bp, 9 predicted proteins | sample WorMetLIZISLAND2_FD_187412 | JGI IMG/M metagenome (GOLD analysis project Ga0209367, IMG submission 187412) | Marine gutless worms symbiont microbial communities from Max Planck institute for Marine Microbiology, Germany - Olavius geniculatus... ...
CAAAATGCATCACTTTGCATTTACCCACATTGAACAGCATTTGCCATTCCTCTGCCCAAGTAACCAACCTATTCAAATCCTTTTGCAGATTTATATAGTCTTCCGGACTGCTGACTTGGCTAAAAATTTTGGTGTCGTCTGCAAACTTCAAGATCCAGTTCCTGACACCATAGTCCAAATCGTTTATGTAAACCAAAAAGAGTATGGGTCCCAATACTGAACCCTGAGGTACTCCGCTGAGCACAGAGATCCAGTCGGAGAGGGTACCGCGTATGACCACCCGTTGCTTTCTATCTTTTAACCACTCCATAATCCAGCACGAGAGCTTCCTATCTATCCCATGGCTCCGAAGTTTTGAAGCTAGTCTACTGTGTGGGACCTTGTCGAAAGCTTTTGCGAAGTCCAGAAAGACCGCGTCCACGCTATTTCCAGAATTGATACAACCAGTGACTTTATCCAAGAAGGTTAACAAATTAGTTAAGCAGGATCGCTCTTTCCGGAAACCATGCTGAGACTCACGAATCAAACTGTTCCTCTCTAAGTGTTTTATTACAAACAAAGCAGCAGGTTCAACAATGCGAATGCATAAAAATCGAGTTTATGCACGTATATTTTGGTAATCTGGAGCGCTGATTTCATTATAAAATGACATTGTGGTAAATTTGGCATTTTTGGCGATGTCTGTTTTGAAGAACCACCGTTCTCCGCAAAACCGTAAGTTGACAGACGCCGCAAAAAATGCTGCACCCACCATCAAACAAAAACTTACTGATGCTTTATAGATTTGCCATGACGATATCTTTGCACACAGCCAAAGCAGAGAGGTCGTTCTCAACCGTGAAACAGCTGCTAACAGATCATAGGCGGTCGATGACATACGAACGTTTAAGAAACAGTCGTTCTCACACACGAGAAACAGCTGTTACATGCTATTTCTATGGACAAGTTTTTGGCGCACTTTAAGAAGAGCACACGGCGTCTGTCCGTCTGTCTGTCCGTCCGTCCGTCCGTCCGTCTGTCCGTCTGTCACACTCGTGATCTGTATCAAAACGGTGCAAGCGAGGATCACGAAATCTTCACTGTGGGCTGCCCCAAGGTCTCTAGTTTATCGTGACAAAACTTCGTGTTACTGGGTGCAGGGGTTCCCCTCGAACGAGGATGTCATAGAGGGGTACCCTCCCCACAAAAAAGCCGTCATTTTGCCGTTATTGGCTCGAATAATGTGAAAACGGTTGCAGATACATGTAGGTACGTACATGCTGCTTATCATAACAAGCACTGGTGACTGGCTTTTTGGATTTATCAACATCAGTGATCTTGAACGACCTTGAACCCCTCAGAAAGAGGTTTTTAGTGAATTTGTCGCAATTTTTGGATGCAGCGCACATTTCAACACTGAATTGCGACGAAATGGCTGGAGATAGATCAAGACAAGCTGCATATGAAATTATCAGCATTCAACGTAGATTTTAGCAGTTCAAGTCCCGACCCTTTAGGTTCAAGGAGGCCGGCGCAGGCGGGCGTCAAAGACAGCTACCTCCCTAAAAAGTGGTTATTTTACCGCAATTATCTCTTGTAGCGTAAACACGGTTGCAGATAGGCACAGACATGCTGCTTATCATAATAAGCACTGGTGACAGGCTTTTTGGATTTATCAACATCGATGACTTTGAATGACCTTGAATCTTCTTAAAAGGGGTTTTTAGTGAATGTTTCGCAATATTTGGATGCTGCGCACATTTCAATACTGAATTGCGACGAAATGGCTGGAGATAGACCAAGACAACCTGCGAATGAAATTTTCAGCATTAAACGTAGATTTCAGCAGTCTAAGTCCCGATACCCTAGGTTCATGGAGCCCGGCGCAGGCGGGCGTCAAAGACGGCTACCCTTCCTTAAAAGTGGTTATTTTACTTTAATTACCTGGTGTAGCGTGAAAACGATTGCAAAAAGGTACAGACATGCTGTTTATTATTAATTTTTGCGATCTTCTGCTTCAGCACAAAATCCAAGAATGGACTGCGACGAAAAGACTGGAGACAGACTGACAGTTTGCGAAGAGGAACTGCTATAGGCTTTCGCGCGTTTCGTGAGCATTAGCTCAAATTTCTTGTATTTCTGAGCGACGGCGGGGCCCCTCAAACGTCGCGGGGCCCGGGGTAGCTTACCCCCCCCCGCCTACCCCATCCTCTCGACGGGCCCGGGGGGTTGCGTAGTGTGTCCATTGTCCAAGGGGGGATAGACGCCCTTAGTGCTGCAGAGTGACACTAAAAGTGTTTATGCCGAAAGTTAATACGCCTATCTTTTGTTTTCTCAGTCAGGCCTACTAAGAAGAAAATCACGGTGAAATGATAACAGACTAAAATTACAAAATATGTCTGTCATTATGAGTTCAGCACCCCCATGCTGCAGCCATTCAGCCAATAATGCTGGTCGTCGGATCGCGGGTGAGGTTTTGTTATTCTTCGCCAGGGGGCGAAACGCGTCGTCATTCATTGCCCAAGTCACAGACATTTTCGCTGATATAACTCTGATCAATATCAGCAACAACTCTTGTTTGCGTTTTTGTATATTTACTATATTTACATATTTGTGACTTTAGTTTAATATTTTTCAAAGTTACATTTTGAATTGTAGCAAACAGACACACCTAACCTTAGTTCCCCCACTAACCATGACCTGTCGTGACGTCTAGCATATAGATAAGTCGATTTGTATAATCGGCCTTTATATGTCCATCAGAACTCAAAATGCAGCAAGACAGCACAGATAACAGGAAAAGTTATCACTTTGTCTAAACCGAGACAAAAAATGTTTTTACGTCTAGAAATTTATGGCTTTCTAGTTTATGGTTTCCAGTTTAGGGGCTATGGCTATGCCATGCTGAGCAAAAAGGCCGTATCTGCAAGACCTGGCTGTCATTCCAAGCTAAAAGGCCGTAGGACAGATGGACAGTGGACGCCTTGACTGTGGACTCGTACTGCTATATACTCTGAGTTGCTGGTATATAGAATTCGACGCTTTGCCACTGCGGTCTGAGGCGTCGCTGTTTGTTACTGACGCGTGCATGCCCCGCGTCACTGTTAGCCCTACAACGCGCTAACTCCTTCCCGAGCCATAAGGCCCACGTGACGGCGCTGATTTCCGTTTCTTTAGCCGTCAGCCAGACACCAGCTTACACTGCAATTGATAACGGATAGGGGGGGCTAGTGCATCGCGCGGTGTGTCTGTTTACGTTCCCGCTTTCGATGATACTCATTGCGCCTGCACACGGAGGGATGGCCAGGCTGAGCTGACTTAGGGTCGGCCTTAACGCAGGGGATATTATTCCATTTGCGAGCGTTGGCGTTTCGGGGGACGATGCAGATGCGCACTTGCCTCGCCGCGTCAGCGTTGCAATCTGTCACAAACACAAACGATAAATTCAAACACAGAAGATAGGCCTAATCTCGAAGTGTCGCTGTGTTTTTATAAACGCACTAAAACGTTCGTACCAACACCAAGGTCAACTAAGCCTTCCATCCCTCCTGGGTAAGTAAATGGAGTGCCGGTCTGTCTGGCTGGGGCGCGTTCACCTGAGTCGGGTGGCAGCTAAGACTGTGTGGTCCCATATGGCAGGTGATGCTCCGTAGCTCTTGGATGTGTTTCCTATTGAGAGCTATACTGAATTATACACACCACCTTTACCTTTTTGCTTGTATTCGACTCGGACTTGGACTAAATGATATATTGTGCTTGCGTACAGGCAAATCGTTCGAGATAACCTACGTGCGATTGAAGTTTCACTCGAGTCGACCGGAGAGCTTTGCTATCTACAAGCGATCGACCGAACGCTCACCATGGCAGCCGTGGCAGTTCTACTCGTCGTCGTGCCAGGAGACGTACAGTCTTCCCGTCAGGCCGTTGATACGACGCGACAACGAAGCGAGAGCGATATGTCGGGATGATTTCAGTGACATCTCGCCACTGACCGGGGCCAGCGTGGCCTTCAGCACGCTCGAGGGTCGACCGAGTGCTTATAACTTCGAGAACAGCGCCGTTCTGCAGGTCCGTGGATATACTGTACCGTTGCGTATACACGGTGTTTCATAAAAAGGCACCCTTTTTGTTTCTTTTATAACTCAGTCGAATGGTGATTAATTTGCATGACATTTTCACCATTTGCCGGTATCGGGCGGCGGCGGCGGGAGGGGCGCGGCCGGAGGCTGGCTGTGGGCGTAGGCTAAAGTGTATTGGAGACTAAAATACAATTTCACGGGCGGAAATTTATTCCAGAAACTCACGTCATGCGGAAACACCGGAATTATTCTTTACGCCTATAATGTCTAGTACAATGATAACACACAGCCACACGTGACTCCGCCTTTCAGAAACAGTAAATTGGGGGTTATACTGCAGCCAATAGGAACGCTTGGCCCCACCTAGCACCGGCTTCTGGCCGCGCCCCTCCCGCCGCCGACCCTTCGAAACCGGCAAAGTGCGACAAGCCAGCGAGGTATAAAACCGACGAAATGTGACGGTACCCCCGGATCCCGCTGGGGAGCCTATACGACGCTCCCCTAGACCCTGTAGTGGACTGGAGAGAAGTATACCTCTTCTCAGTGATCCCGTCGATTGATGCCTTTTACCGGGCACATGGATTGAAAATACCAGTGCCACCACGTCTTTATTTATTCTTGTACAGATTAAGCACTATACGAGCGCCGGCCCTACTGTCACAGTGAACCGGCCGCGCGATGCTTTTATTGACGTCCAGAAGCGCAATATAATGTTAACATTGATTAATTACAGGTATTTCAGCCGCAATGGGCGATTTTTTTTCGCCCGTTACAATTTGAGGATGCCTCCACAGGACTGTACTGTAGTCGCCGGTGCTGGCGCTGCGAGGAGCGAAGACGTATTCGAGTAATTACTGTGAAAGTTACGTGAGGCCTCGAGACATTATAGCGCTACAGACAGACGGACGGACGGACGAACAAACAGCTTACCGTAGCAGTATCGCACGTGCATCACGCGCTAACTGTCCGTATATAGCAAATAATTTCATGCCACATCTCCGATGCACTGAGTCTATTACTTAAGCACACGACGTACTCGGTATATCTTGTAAATAGTGCTGGCTTGAGCTATATTGCCTAAAGCAGTCGCTACCGTAGGCCTAGGCCCTATAGATAACGTGTCTGTAATCTGAAGGTTGGATAATTCCGCCGGTTTAGACTGCAACACGCATTTTCGCCGTAACCTAAGCACAGCTGAGATTTGACAAAGAATGAGAAGATTGATTGGACGCCTGTACGCGTGCATAAGAAACTTGAAGCTTTCGGACTATTGAGCCTTCCGATTATCGACCTGACCCCCATCACGTACGAGTATATACATAGGCCTGCGTCCGTAACACACACGTGCGTGGAACGGTACCGAACGTATCCGAGGCTATTCAGAGGTCAGACTTATCCTTAGACGCTGCGGCTACGGCAGATTAGTTCACATAGGACGCATTACAGCTTGAATATATGACGACGGCCACGCCCCATCCTTGAACAAGTTGCTAATCTACTATGTGCTGATTGTGCTCAGGTCAACTCAGCCTCCTACCCGTCGAGAGCCACAGCGGGACCCGGAGAAGCATTCTTGCGGGGCCCCCAAACATTTTCACAATGCCCCTCTGGAGAGAAAATTTTTGAATTTTTCTTTTCAAAATGGTACATTCTGGCGTACTTTATAAATTTCTGGCCGACGGCGGAGCCCCCCAAACGTCGCGGGGCCCGGGGTAGCTAACCCCCTACCCTATCCTGTCGATGGGCCTGCCTCCTACTCTCAGCGGGACAGGAAATGAGTAGTAGCTTATGGGCTACGCAGTGAAGGCTCATGCAGCGTGGCTGGTTGGGGCGGTGGTATGTCTGCTTGCTGCATACCGCGGATCTAGTTGTTCGCTGACGCGGGCAATTGATGGCCGCATAGTGCGCTGCGATATCATTAGCTCATGCCAATCAGCTGTCACTTCCGAGATTGTAAAGCGTTGCTGGACACGAGCCTGACTCGTGTAAGCAGCGCTAGAGCAAGAACTGGACTTTATCGTTTTTAGTTTCTGGTTTCGGTGATGATTACATGCGTAAATTAGTGTAATGCAGAGACGCGCTAATCGGTTTGCTATTCGTGTATCCGTATGCCTACGTCTTGAGTCTTGACCCGATATTTTGTCATTAGTTCCTCTCCACCGAACCTCGGCAATATCTACATGAACCTTATATTGTCTGCATGAAAGTAGAGTCGCTGGGCTGCATTTCTGCCGCTGATAGATAGGGTGGGTCATTCTTTTTCAAATTTCTGCGATAAGCTCCGAAAGACGCATAATTAGCGCGGTATAGTGCAGCACGGCCGTTCAAGGTCATCCGAGGTCGTTGATTTTCGGACCAGTTGAAAGTGCGTGTACGACGTGCGTAACAGGGGGACAGGTTAGTCAGTTTGCTGTAAGTATATAGGGACGTACGACTTGACCCGTGATCCCGTGATTAGTCATAAAGTCTGCGTACATCTGGCAATTCTGGTTAATTGGTGCACACGCTGAGTGAGTAAGCTTATTGTTTTCGGATCAACGTTCAGAATGCACTGTGTGTACGGTCTGCTGCTGCGGTCAGCGGACTGCGAAAAACGATCCGCTTGCAAAATGTGTTCAATAGCATGGATGTAATAAACCTTAGAGATACAGATTTAAAACAAGAGCCCAGCTGTCGCTGGGGAAAGCCGACCGTACTATATTCAAAGTTATGCAGTATAGTCGAGCTGTTTGTCGTTTTTGTTTTAGTTACTGCCTGTGTCTGCCTGTCGCTACATGTAATGTTTTATTTACGTCTACTTATTTAATAACGAGATATTAAGTACAGTTATAGGCTCGGTTAAATTGGTACACGTAACCTATGAGTAAATAAGCAGGATGCACCGCCTTCACGAACATGGATGATGGATGTAGCCTGCGGCAACTTTGCGTTACAAATTGCGGCCAAACCGCTGCAGATAACGACATGCTTGCCATTGACAGCCTACAAGAACTTGTCGTCGCTTCTGCAAGAATAATAAATTAATCTTAAGTGTTTACATGCTAAGAAATTAGCACAGATAGCCGCAGCAGCATCGACGATACTCTTCTGCGGATCTGCTCGTAAAATTGTGGATCTCCAACGGACCGATATTTAGGGGATCGATGGACGCATGCTACGACTAGTGCAGATAATTATAATAGAACCGGCTTAGTCTGGTGCATTTCGCGGTACGAACACCTGCAGCCACACAGATTTCCGTGTTTTCACTGAAGATCGCCTGCCATCTGGTCCGACTGAGTCACCGCCCTTGCAATGCAATGCAATGCAAGGGAGTGTTCTAGTTAACTGTTTGTGACGCCAGACACCGGACATGTGCACCGGAAATGTTGCACGAAAGAAACAAGGACGAAAGTAATCTGGCAAAAAGCGGAATCGCTCACCTTGTTTGTATTCGTCATGTGGTAGCGTATGACTGACTGTTTGGCTGAAATTTACAATTGCATGTTTTGGCTAAGGTTTGAACCCTCTGAATTGCATCTACAAGCATGGTGCACGAATGTGACAGCCAGACGACAGATAGACAGACCACGCTACGGAGAAAGGTGTAGTCATAGACAGAATAGCTGCAAGACGCGATTTCGCCTAATTATAAATATGATTGTAGCAAGAAACTATGAAAGCGATCGGACTCATTAGCGAAATAAGGGGGGGGGGCGCCCCCGCCCGCCTTTTAACTCATTGGATGCATTTTACAGACAATTGGAAATTTTGCACAAAGATGCGTTATTTTTGCGCACCCCTCGCATACTTTACCCTCGGCGTCTACGCCGCCTCGATGTCTCAATACCTTCAGTGTCTCCCATTTTACCATTCCACAATAATTCTGGATCCGCCAGTGGCAACGGACGCAACGCAACGATAAAATCGGCCTTTGCATTGGATGGGAACCAAGCTTTAGGCCTAAAACAAATTGCAAGTAGCCCTGCAGAACGTCGCTGAATCGAAAATACTCGGATTTGGGCCCATAGGCTGTAGAGTTCAAGCTGTGAATCGAGTTACGTACTATAGGCTACTATATTCAGCTTGATGGCAGACTGCTCCTTTGAAGTGTCTTCTGCCCGCCAGAGCCGATCCTTGTCCGGACATTAACCCCCTACCCACCCAGACGAACCCTTCCCTCCGCTTACTTCAGACCCCGCCGAGCTGAGTCAGCCGCGTGGTATACGAGCCGTTCCCCTCCCCTCCGGCCGACTTCCAGAGAGAATTGGGAGTAAATGGGCGCAACAGGGGACCCCAAGGGTGTGAGCCACTTGTTAGTGGATAGATAGAACCTCACGTGAGGAGAAGCGGAGGCTGCAGAGAACGCGGACGGCTAGAGCTGTGCCTGGACATGCACTGTTTACCGTTGGTTGGGTACAAAGAGATAAGATAATTCTGTACTTGAGCCCGTGGCTGCACTGCAGGTGCAATTAACCCAAAGACCGCAATTTGACTTCGCTGGACATCGAGCCTCGAACTCAGCGAACAAGTGTGCTTGACAGCCACATAGCCTACCAGCCAAGTGGCACACACGCCAGATTTATTACCAGAGGTGTATTTAGGTATGTTTACCATGTTCGTCGCCGTCGGCCCTCTCTAGCGACAGCTGGGCTTCTTGTTGTACATTAACGTCTGAAAATTTACGTGACAGAAACGCAACATTTTTGTCGGACATGGCTTAAATCCGGGTTTAAATCTGGCCCTGGGCCACGAAAAAACGTATGAGTTCGCGGAATGCTTTTTTTCTCAGCAGCTAGTTATCTGGCTAGGCCTATTATTCGCTGTTGGTGTTCCTGGGGACGCAGCTATACGTGGCCGCGTTCAGATGATAGTGACGATTGAGTAATGGTGCTATGCCGGCTATAGCCCAAATTCCATTACGCCGACTTTGCGACTTTGCGACTGGGCCACGAAAGTAACCTACGAGTTCGCGTTTGTCGCCGACTTTTCCCGTGCATGGTAAGGACTGAATTCCATTAGAACGACACAAACGGGTTTATCGCGTACTTTATCGCAAACATCTCGACATGTCGAAATGGTTTGTGTCCACGACTTTCCCCGCGGGGAAGTTTCGGTGAAAATAGGCGTAATGGAATTTGGGCTTATATACGCTTAGCGGAACCACGTGCATTCGACAGACCTATAGGCTTTACCTAGCTCTGTAGCTGACCGCAGGTACGCCGATGTATAAGTGATTCCGCATGTTTATGACGTAGACGCTTACCGCAGCCGCTGCGGTCCGGATGTGCGGCTGGAATCGTGATGGGTACATTCTCTGTAGGGTTGTGTGGATTCTGCAAGTATGGACAAATGTGCCGGGCACGGGCAGTGCTTGGTTTGTAGAAAAAGCAGCACTGGCGGTACTCTCAGTTGATGGTCCCAAACGCGTCGAGGCCGAGGTGTCAAAGGCGTCGAGGGGAAATGGGGAATGGGGATCCCGTTGACCAGCCGACTAGACAGGACTGTAATGTAACTAATTTCACTCTAATGGACTTAGCAGTAGTTCGTATTACTTAGGCCGCTTTAAAAAATCGAGATTCATTTATGTTGAAGTGCGTTCTTAGCTGCTGCCCTTATGGGTGGAGCTCTGGCCGAAAACGGTGCATTTGAGCTTAAGAAACGCATCTGGCGCGTAGCATTTCACAAAATAATCGCATAGGGGGCTGCTGTGCATTGTGACATCAAGACCTGCCGGTGTACGGCGTACCGCCTTTATGTCGGCACTTCGAGCTCGAAAATCGCATCTGCTGGTCGCATTTTTGGTTGTTTCATGCAACTTTTCCTGGTTGCGGCAGAAGGGGGTGAGGTCATCGATCGACTCTATCGAATCCTTCCTCAGCTACGGGCTGCAATTTAACTCGTTTCTTGTTCGTTTTGTGTCTGATTCACTTTCTGATTGGGGCGGTGGTATGTCTGCTTGCTGCAAACCGCCGATCCAATTGTTCGCTGACGCGGGCGATGGATGGCCGCATAGTGCGCTGCGGTATCATTAGCTCATGCCAATCAGCTGCCACTTCCGATATTGTAAAAACACTTCTGGTCTTAGTCCGTCTTATGTAAGAAGCGCTGTAGCAAGTACCGGACTTTACTTTTTCGCCTTTTCTATTTTCGCGCCTTATACGCAGTCTAATTGTGTTTTGTTGCAACATTTTGGTCTACGTCAAAACACACACACACAGCCAAGGCCGTTATTCGGCTATCCTTGCTCATTACACCGCCATATTGAATACCGCGGTTTTTTTCTCTCATGGCTGTATGTGGCACATCACTAATTCCACGTGGACTTCAGTTGAGTCGGTCCGACATTGCGGCACGTTCAGCAGTCCGGCGGACGGCTTATTCCAGTTCCACTCATCCATACAGACGCCCGGCCGGTCTCCGCCTACTGGAAAAGTCGTTAGGATAGGAAGCATGCGTGTCGTCAGTGGAGCGTAGATGTAACCTGACCGTTTTTTCCGACGTAGGCCTACGCAGGATTGGATTGGATTGGATTGGAGGATTGGAGTTTATGGAAACGTTTGTGGAACTATTGTGGCCAGCGGCTCCGTGGGCCAAAAAAACCTGGAAGGGACAGAAAGGTGCATTTTACCATTTCACCTACAGACCGCTGCGCATTACGGCAAAGAAGATTACTTGTGCTCACACACCATAAATTTCCCTAAAATTGCGAACTATCAGCCCCGAATTTCGTATTTTGGGGAGAAGATTTGTTCGTCTGTAGTTAACATTTAGGGTGAGAAACAGTTGTTTCCCGGTCGCATCACCACTTGTCAGAACGCTACTGATAACACACCGACTAGTGAGTGCTATTTACACTGAAATTTGGACGCTCTGCACGTTTTTGGCCGACCGTTATAGGTCGAGTCTTTGGTACGATGTGTCGTCTGTCTGTCTGTTTGTAACGCGTGTATTGTGGCTAAACCGTACGTCGTGGGGAGTTGGCGATGGTACCACTGGATAGGGCGATGACGAGTTCCTGTAGGGCTCTCAATAGTAATCATGTCTTTATCGGCAGCGGTTTAGCCGCAATTTTAAATGCAACGTTGCTGCCTGCAGCCTATACCCACGTGCGCCGAATTAGTTACCGTATCGTATCTTAGCGTTGATTATAGTGTTCGATATAGCAGCGTCAGCATAGCGTGTATGTGACTGCAGTTACTTTGGAAAATTGTTTTCTTTTCGCGACCGGAAGTCAGACGCTGGCCTTCGGACATAGGCGGTGCAGTCAGCGCACCCTAGCGACAGCTGGGCTTATGTTTTGAAAAATATTTTAGATATCACTAAATAAATCTTAGATTTATGATACACATTCAAGACGTTGATGAATAATTGCTGTGTGCTGCTAATATAGGAATGGGTAACGGCGACTGACATTCGAATCGTGCTAAACCGAATTAACACATTCAGAGACGAAGTGTTCGGTGATGCGAATGTGCTTCGCTCTTACTTCTACGCCATCTCCGACTTCGCCGTCGGCGGCAGGTATGTACTAGATACTTCACGCAGGAGTGGGTAAGCGAGTACGCAGTATGGACAGCTTATACCATTGCAGACAGTGTGGTACCGTATTTAAAGTACCCTCGGATCGCGTAGACGACACCTTCGTTTGCACGAATGCAGCCGGTATTTGTGACAACAGTCCCAGTCTCTAGAAGTCTATTGAATGTTAAGTTCGTACGGAGAAGCTCAAAGTCGCACGAATTTTTTTGTGCATTTTACATGCTTGAACATGCATTTTGGCGTGGATTCACGAAATGTTATTCGTTAGACGGCGCCAGTTTATTACCACCCGCGAAACCGACTGCATTGCAGTACTTATTTTTAAGCAAGGCTTGACGATGTGGTTTTTCTTGCAATAGGAGCCTGAGACTGAGTTTTTTTTATGAATTGACCTGCAGTGGGCAAGCAGGGCGAGCCCATTGACACCGTTAGACGCGTACGTGAGCGTAGTCAGGTAGCCACCGACCCCGTTCGACGGTGCCTACTGTAATGCATTACTGCTTGCTCGTTGGTCAGTTCGTCAAAAACTAAACTATGTCAGTTCAGTTCAGTTCGCTCTGGACGCGCCTTAACGCGTATATACGTAGCCTGTTGTGCATGGAATCGGTTGTATATAGGTGTAAATGTAACGGCCACGGCAGCGACTGTATAAAGGCGTCAACAGTTCGGGGTGAAGACGAGCGACTGGTCTGCCAGTGTCAGCACAACACTACAGGACCCGACTGCGGCGAGTGTCTACCGTTCTACAACGATCAACCGTGGCACAGGGCCACTGCCGACGACGCACACGAGTGCCAGCGTAAGTCTCTGCGTTAAATGGTTAAATGGTACAGCTCTTCGTGGAAAACCCGTCTCAGAGCTACGGAGCGTCACCTGCCACATGATGAACGCGCCCCGCCTTAATCGCAGCCAGACAGGCTGATTAACCTACCCCGTAGGGATGGAAAGCTGAGTTGACCTTGGTGTTTGTTATATTTTCTCGAGATGTTTTGCCTGTCCGCAGACAGTCATCTATCGAAGTAATAACCACTTGCTAGTTAGTTACCCGACCGGGAGTCGAATCCCCGACCTCTCGATCGTAAGTTCAACGTCCTACGGTTGGTTACATTATACCACGCCACCTTTTGTCACTTGCAACTAATCAGACACCGCGAATCAGAAACGTTGAGATGACACGTACGCCGCTAAACTTTCGTCTACGTTAAGATATGGCGCGATATTTAGTAGGCTGACTACTCTAGAGGGTGCCCAAATGTACGACGACAAAACCTCGCATGCGACAAAAACAGGGCGTGGCTACGTACAGTGCAGCTGTCAGTCAACTCGGGTTTGGCAGCGCCATCGCACGAGACGCCACTGTCTGGTATACGTCTCGTGCGATGGCGCTGCCAAGCTCGAGTTGATTGACAGCTTGACAGCTATACGGCCTTGTTTTTGTGCGAATTTATCACTATTCGTCTGAGTTATGAAATAGAGATAAATTATTGTGCCTTTTTTGTTTAACAACCAACGATCAATGGAGGGACCGATTTCTAGGAGGGGCCTAGATCAGTTGATATGGTGTATGTGTGAACTGTAGCGTGCAGCTGTAACGGTCTATCGACGGTGTGCTACTTCGACGAGGAAATGTACGAGCTGACGGGTCACGGCGGACATTGCACCGACTGTCAACAGAACACGGACGGACCACACTGTGAGAGATGTAGAGAGCAGTTCTACCGACGAACATCCACCGACCGATGTCAACACTGCGCCTGCGACCCCACCGGCAAGTAGCCCCCAAGGCCTAAAACACATCTGCTTTCGGTTTCCGTCCGTCCCTAGAAAAAACCTGCGTCTAAAATTTTATTGGATTTTCGTAAATATTAGTGCAATTTTTAGTATGTTTTACTTTAAAATACTGTTTCATATAGTCTGAAATGTTGCAATAAATTTTCTTAAGCTCTCGTGAGTACTATTTAGTGTGTCAGTTAGTTTTTTTGGAGTTGTGTGGTAACAACTGCATGATACTTCATGATATAAAAATAAATAATTTTAAAAAATTGCCCCGTCCCTATTTTTTTCAGCTACAACTGAAAACACAGGTTTTTAAGGCCCAATTCACAATACGACGCAACTAAACTCAACTCAACTGCTCAGCCAGGCTAGCAAACAACGCGTTGTTTGTGACGTCACAATGCTAATGACGTCATTGCATTGTCACCCATAGCCACGACAGTTTAGTTGAGTTGCGTCGCGTCGCAGGTGTAAATTGGCCGTTATTCTCTGAATAGACTCGTCGGCGAAACGGTAAATTACAACTTTTGTTGCTTCGTTACGCTGTGAGCTATAAGCAACCCTTATTGTCGGACAGCGTGTCTGTGGCTGCATCTGTGCGGACAGACTGTCGCTAGCAGCTGACCTCAGTCTCGAGCGAGCTTTTGTAGTTTAAGTTAGTGTTATAGTTAGACGAATTTATACAGCTTATTCAGTATATTTATTATTTATCCATTTGTTCCAGTGGCGTAAGTTGTAAATGCAAGTTTGTGCAGTAAAACGTACAAAATTTTCTATCCACTACATGCATTCTTGGAGCTTTTCATACTCGGTTTTAAAGATATCGGGATCACGAGCTTGATCTTTTGGGGTCACGTGACGTCAATGGTCACGTGACCATTGGATCCGCTTACACTGCTTACCTTACCCTACAATCAAACGTGAAGTGGATCCGATGCTCCGTTGCTGAGATGGCAAACACGGGACGCCGTACGCACACAGACACGCTGAGCAGCATTAAGGGATACGCGAGCCAATAAACCTGATTGGATGTGATCTGGTTGTGTACACAGGTTCGGCTGATCTCCAGTGTGACCGGAGTGGTCGATGTCGCTGTAAGCCGGGAGTGACGGGGGACAAATGCGACCAGTGTCAACCCAACTACTTCAACTTTGGACCCGAAGGCTGCCGGTATGTAACCCGCGCACGCACCTGTGCGTGAAATGACTGAAAAATCAACTGAACGAATTAATTTATAAAGCGCTGATGGGGGTCAACAAGTTGAATCTGACCGTCTGAGGTTGATGAGCTGTGTTGTTATTCCTAGTGGTAGATTTGCGCTGAGGCATCAGTGCTAGGGTAAATGTATTGGCTTACGATGTGTCAGCCAAGCATAGCCATTATAATTACTCACTGTGGATGTGGCCCATGGGTGGGTGCAAAACAGCAAAATAGACTCATACTCATAGACATTGATGACGAATAGGCATTAGGCCACCACATATGCCGAGTCTATTGGTCTCGCGCCCTTCAATCAAAGTCTTACCAAAACTTGTCCTCACCCAATGTCACTTCTTTTGTAATGCTATAAGCGACCCTTGTTGTCAGACAGCGTGTCTGTGGGTGTCTGCGTCTTTGCGTCCGCTGTTTGTCTGTTTCCAGCCTGTTTGCAAAAATGTGATCACTAGTAGAGATAGTTGCAAGCCACATCGCCTACCGGCATGTACGCTAGAATTTAGGTATGTCTGTAGGCCTATGTGTGTGGTACATTAGGCAGTGCGAGTGTCTGGACGCAGGCAGTCAGAACAATCAGCCGGAATGCAGCTCGGCGACTGGAATGTGCACTTGCAAGGAGAATGTTCACGGACAGAATTGTGACGAGTATGTCTTTTATACTTACTTACTTATTACATAAGCTATTTTATTCAATGCTGATACGTCTACCCCTTACCCCCGGTCACACGCTATACCCTTTTCCACCGACTCCCTGATCTCAAAAACATCTCGAATAGCATCTGAAATGATGCTGTCAGTCGCTGCTTGTCTGTCTTCCGGTGCAGTCTTAAAAATTGCCCTTCTCCCCAGAGAAATGTTCTGCGAATAGTCCGCACTCCACAGTGGACGTAATAAAATCCCCTAAGATACAGAATTACATAAAAATTGAGACACATAAAATTACATAAAACTGCATAAAGTCAGTATAGTAAAAGTATCAAGCAATACTTTGCACATGCAACCATAGATTGTGCATTCTAATTTTATGAATTGTATTTTTTTCATTTATTTACTTTATTACGAATTTTTCAGGAAAGCCCAGCTAACGCCAAGGGGAATGCACTGCAGCGATGCATATTTGAAGGCCTTTTGCGAACACAATCTAAGCTCAACGATCTTAGCAATCGAGATTGGACACGATGATTTCAATACTTCATCCACATTCGCTAGATGGCGATCGGTATAGCGCGTCTGCTGCTGTTGGAATGAGTGAAAGCGCGCATTTTGAAGAGGTACCTAAGTTTGATGCTCCCCTACGGAGGATTCCTTGAACGCAGCGGGCCAAAATTTGAACTAGTGAAACCTACGTTTAATGTCAAAAATTCCGTACGCAGGTTTGCTGGTCTGTCTGTAGTGATTTCGGCACAATTCGCTGTTGAAATGTGTGCCGCAGCCCATAATCGCCAAAAAGTCAGTAAAACCTCTATTTTGGCGTTCAAGGTCACCCAAGGTCATCGATCTTGGTGCAAATCGAAAGCCAGTATACGACTTCCTATTAGTGATTAATAGTAACCTTGGCCCTATCTCGCAGAGTTTTTGAGATACGGCAACTTATTGGCTAAAAGTCGCAAACTTCTTTTACCCCTCTTTCATTTAGCGCCCCCGCTGAAGGTGACCACTTTTGAATTTATGGAAAAGCTTTACGGATCTGAAACTAGAGTCTTCCAGGTGGTCCTAGTTTGCACCGTTTCTGACTGATCCACCCATGTGACGGACAGACGGACAGAATTGCGATGGCTACGACGCCCTACAGTAGTAGCTGCTGTCGCGCGTCAAAATGTGGCGCAGCCTTACGTCCATCCAGGCTAGTTAAAATACCTCGGAACTAGAACTGATTTCGGAACTGAAAGTGTCTGAGAAATGGAGCATGGGCTTATGGCAAGTAGTATAGTACTTGCATTTTAAACTGTAAAATAGGTCCATTTTGAACAGTGTTTTCGACACACGTTAAAAAACACGTTTAAAACTACAAAAAATTATAACGATGTTTTTCATGAATTAAGTCTTATGTGGAGGCTTTTTCGTGTGACTGTTTCCGGGCAACTTCGATCCTGCCTGGTTTTTTGTACAAATAATTCACGAGGATGTTTTTCTTTGGCGTGCTGCGCGCAGGTGCAAGCCGGGATACTATGCTCTGCGCGCTGAAGACCCACAAGGTTGTTTGGCGTGCTTCTGCTATGGTCACTCGGACACTTGTTCAGCGTCTCGCGGCTACTCCGCACGTGTCATTCACTCCGACTTCAACTCAGGTGAGTTGCGTTGTACCCCGTTTACACGATCGAGCAAACATCGAGCAGACATTAAACAGGCCTGATGGAACTCCGCCCCTGGCTCAATTATAGGCCTAGGCTTAGCCCACAGCTGATCACGTGTTATATAGGCCTTCCAATTACAACCCGCCCGCTTTCCTAATTAACATGCTAATTACCACAGCTCGTCGAGCTAGCTGGATGAATGCTAGCAAACGTCGAGCAGACGTCGAGCAATTAGCACTTGCATTTTGAATACATTTGCTTGACGTTTGCTCGATGTTTGCTCGATCGTGTAAACGGGATATTATCCACCGGTAATTACTAGTGACTTTTATACACCCCAAATCTAGAATCGAAATTGGACGCAAACTCCCCCTCTCACTTTTGGGGCCAAATCCCCCCTTCGGGCTCCACATCCCCTCCCCGCCTACCCTCTGTCCGTCCTCTTTTTTCTATCCACAAAAGAATCATCAGAATCCAGCTTAAAGAAACGTCTGAATATGACGTCGCAGTTATGTCACCAGTAGCAGTGAATATTTAGCTTTGACGTCAGTGGAATAATGGATTCATCGTAAACTTTTCCTGAAATTTTTTTTGTATAATCCAAACACTTTTATGAAGATTTAAAAGAAAACGAGAGTGTGTTTCTGAACAGCTATTAATTTTGGATAGCACAATTTTGACTATGCGTGTTTTGAGACAAGTAAATATGGCCGTTTTATCGCTGATTTTTAGTGGAGTGTGCGAAATAAGATTGCTGCCATGTTTTTTTCCTTAGATGAAAAAGATGTTCCAGAAAAAATAAGAACGTTAACAAACGTGACTGGAATAAGAAGCATTTTAAAACGTTGAATAAAAAAACGTTTGCCTTAACTTTCTGCTTTATGCCTAATGCTGTAGCTGCACTACAGCTGGAACTAAAGAGAGAGAGAAAACTTTTCTTAATTTCAATTCAACTAAGTAAACTACCGCCACTTTTCGTTTCTTGGGTTTCAAACGTGCGTTTCAAAGTTATTGATGTATTTTAATGAACTTAAAAAAACAAATAAAAACTTTGAGAAAATAAAAAAAACCCTTAAAACGTAAAAAACATGACAAAAATAGAAAAAAAACGTAAAAACGTTTTTACATCTATGTTTTTTTCTGATTTGCAGTGTTGTGTTAGTGCCTAAATGCGACATCGAGGTAGGTGAATAAAGTACTGACCTGCTTGGCTGGGTTTAGGCGGCACAAGTTCATCTATGTCGAGTGTGATTCCATACGGCAGGTGACGCTCTTCCGTAGCTCCGCTATGGGTTTGCCATGAAGAGCTATACACGCCTTTAACCTTTAGGCATTGCTTACTGTTGGACATTGATTGATGCAGAGCTATGCTGGTTGGTTGATTGACAGGTGTACAGCGGTGGTCCGCTGAGGACAGGTCTGGTGAAGAAGTGAGTCTGGAATATAACGCCAGGGTGCAGCACATTGGTGTCTCGGCGCCTGGAGGCGATCCCGTCTACTTCGTCGCTCCTAGTATGCCATTGATAGTTTTCTTTTTTTTAAAGAATCTTTCATGCAGCATCGCTGGTAGTAAGACAGCGGGCTAATAATAGCCCCAACAATTTTAACGCGCTGAAATATGGCAGAAGTATGGTTATGATCACTTTTTTCGTTTTAATGCGCGAAAGCAGCTACTGGAGATTAATCGATTAAAAATCCTAATTAGTAGGCCTACCGGCTCTAGTGTTTATGTGTCTGATCTAGAATTTGTGCTGCAAGACCAAATAAACCGTTGATCTATTGATGTAATTGTCTGTCAGGTCGGTACCTAGACGACCAGCGGTTCAGCTACGGTCTGGATCTGACGTTCACTCTGCGTGTCGGTGAAGAGGGCGCTCGGGCGTCCGTTGATGACGTTGTCATAGAGGGAGACGGACGAAGAATGACTGTGCCTATCTTTGCACAGGACAACGAGGTTATTCAGCGAGTTATTATCTGTCCCATTGCTATAGCATAGCATCGGACAGATTATAAAATCACTTCTGTCACACTGTCATTCTCTCAGTCTGTCTGTAAACACTCTTATGGCCGCAATTTTAATTTGATTTTGATAAAAATTTGCACAGTGATTCGGGGCCTGAAAAGTAAGATCGAGTGTTTGTTTGGAATAAAAATTTGATAACTCTTTCCCCTATTTTACCCCAAATTTTTTAAAATTTGCATTACGGCCTATGGGGACTTCAAAGCGGTATAACTCGGTCCCCGTAAAAGATAATTGCACCCTGTTTGCGCCTACCCCTATTTTTGGGCCCGGGCTATCCGATGGTGTCATTTAAATTTTCCCCTGCCGACCCCTGTTGCCGTGGCAACGAATTTTGGGACAAAATTGACTACAACTCGGCTCTCTTGAAAGATAATTGCGCTCTGCTTGCACCTACCGCCCCTCCCCCTTTTACGCAGCTGCTAGGCTATATAGCGTGGCAATGGGACAGATACCTCGTTCCACAGAACGTATTTTTAATTTCATGCACAGTAGACCTGTTTAATGATGAGTTTTTGTCACGTTAACCGCCTACCCCTATTTATTAGGCCGAATCGCATCTTGCAGCGCTGCAAGCGATTCCAGCTATTGCTACACATTTATCCGTAGCGTGGCCTGTCTGTCGTCTAGCACTGCTTAAACTGTTCGATGTTTTTACATGCCGTTTGGCATGCAGGTACACTTTTGGGCTCCAATCACAAGTTGTGTTAGACTTCCGAAGGAAGCCAATACATGACATGCAATCTCATCAAAACCGTCAGTTTTACGCTGCCACCTGGCGAATACAAATGAGGAGTTGGGTGGACTTTGATGGGGAGTGAATGTGAATGCTGTTATGTCGACTGCTATGTGTACTGGGTTCGGCCAGGGATGTGGTCTCGGTCGAAACGTACTCTTCTCGATCTCGGAGCAATATGTCTCGGTCTCGGTCCAGTAGATCTCGTCTCGGGTCTCGGGCCATTGCGTCTTGTCGAGACGTTTTGTGCAGGCGCGCGGCGTGCATACTGTAGCTGCAGTTAGAGTGATACTAACCAGCATGACATTTGTGGCTTAGACATATTCGTTTACAATGTTTTTACTCTTTCATTTACTTATTTATTATAAAGCAGAATTAAGCCTATGTCATGCCAGTCTTTTTTCGTCATAAAATGACCTAGTCGCAATGAAGATAAAGTGTATGATGTCAGAATGAATACTATCAGCCAAAATGTAGACGACGTATAAGGCTATAATCAGCTGTAGTTTACTAATTTCAGTTGCTTGCAAATTGCGATAAACAATGGCTCATGTCTACAGCACTGCAGTTGCAATACGTTATGGTGCAAGCCGTTAATTATTCAGTGATAATTGTGAAACTAAAGTGCAAAAACCCACAATATCACAAATTAAAAGCGCTTACCGTCGTAGAATTTTTTTTCATTGTCAATGTGTTTCACCATATGTCACGGAAAACGTCTCGGCGAGATGTTGAAGCTCCCGAGACTCTCGGGAGCTTCAAGGTCTCGGCCAGCGTCTCGGAAGCTGCAACGTTTCGTCTCAATCTCGGCTCAGAAGGTCTCGTGCACATCCCTGGGTTCAGCAAAAAAATTTGTGTACTTTGGTCCATTAACAAAAAAAAGTTACAGGCGCGGATATTGCCCCATTTTAAGTCGGCACTGCGCGTGCTGCGTAGTGCTAATCTATTTGAGTTTGGGACACGTGACTTCGCTACGAGGGGAATTTCAACAGCGATTTCGTGCTCTTCGTTTTACACATGCAGCATCAGTAGTTTGCTATGATTTTGATATCGACTTGCAAATATTGCAATAAACGGTTCACATGACTGTGTTCACTATAATATAGGTTCCGCGGACGATCAACCAGGATTACCGATTCCGCTTGAACGAGCACGCCAGTTACCAGTGGACACCTCGGCTTAGCTCGGCCGAGTTCATACGTCTACTGGCCAACATTACTGCCATCAAGATACGAGCCACTTACAGTTCGCAAGGTCAGTCTGTGAGCAATCATTTATTCACGACCCTCATTATTGATGACTGTCTGTTAGTCGATTAGGTCTGCTTTTTCTGAGTTATTCTCAAGGTTAGGCGGTTGGCCGTGTTATTTGATTCGTTATTTCATGGTCTCGCATTTGACAGGTTCTGCAGTTTTAGTTGCCCTGATCACTTTACGTCTTTTTGGCCAGTTTCATTGCAGCTGCACTGGGCTATTGTTGCACGGTTGCAGTGATCTCATAGTTATCTGTGAAACAGTAATTGATTGATTGGTGATTTGATTTCAATTGATTTGAATGATTTCGCAGATTGATCTGATGATTGATGTATCAATTAATCAACTGATGTGTTGATTGATCAATGGATCAGTTAATTTGATCATCTGATCGAACCACTGATGATTTGTGGCTGGAATTTCCAGGCGTGGGATTTCTGGACAACGTGAAGCTGCACTCGGCGCGTGAGGGAGGGGGCGGCACCCCGGCAGAGAATGTGGAGCAGTGCGCATGCCCGGACGGTTACGTGGGACAGTTCTGTGAATCGTGTGCGCCGGGATATCGGCGGAATCCGCCCGGCAACAGTCCGCTGTCTCAGTGTATTCCATGCAACTGTAACAACCACTCGGACGCATGCGAAGTCACCACCGGTCAGTCTGTTCACAGCAACAGGGGCG
>Ga0209367_1003433_pt1 | contig 21549 bp, 11 predicted proteins | sample WorMetLIZISLAND2_FD_187412 | JGI IMG/M metagenome (GOLD analysis project Ga0209367, IMG submission 187412) | Marine gutless worms symbiont microbial communities from Max Planck institute for Marine Microbiology, Germany - Olavius geniculatus... ...
CAGAGTGTGGAATGAAGTTCAACCAGTCCAGTTCAATGCAGAGACATAAGTTGACTCACACGGGGGAACAGCCTTACTCTTGTAGCGACTGTGGACAAAGATTTACTCAGTCTGGTGGACTCTGTTCACATCGACGTAAACACTGTAGTGCTAAAAAGACACAGACCTAATTGCAGGTAGTGCTCGTGAACTTATCTACAGTCCTGGATATTGGGTAGGGATGTTGGTTTATAGTGGAGAATTTTCTTAAAATATGTGGAACTTTTGGAGGCAAAATATGTGGAAAATATGCGGAATTTGGCGAAATATGCGGCACATATATGCTGCACATGCTGCATGTATGCGGCATATTTTTTCGCATATTTCCGGCATATGCAAATTCAAGTGATGGAGAATCATAGTCATGATCGTTAATAGGCCTTTACTGCACAGCTTTGACATTTTTGACTTCAATTTATTCTACGTCTAATTGCAAATACTGGTAATCGTTTGCCGCCAAAATATTTAGCAGTCTTAAAACAACGTTGGACAAGGAAAATGCTGAAAAATGCAATCCCGTATGCGGAAATATGTGGCATAAATGCGAATTTTTTCATATGCGGCATAATTTTCGCATATGCCATTCTGAAAATGCCATTATATGCAGAAAAATATGCGATGTGCGGATTTTGGCAAAATATGCGATCGCATATTCGCATATAACCAACATCCCTAATTGCGGGAATTGAGAGTGGTTGGGGTTTCCAGCATCAAAATATTGAGGATCAAAGCACTGCAGATGCTGAAAGGGTGGGTTATGGAAGGGAGATTATACAAATTTTTTTATCAGTTCAGTCCGCTCCCCACTCCCCAGATGCATCCACCAATGGGAGGATGCATCTGGAGAGTGGGGATGGGACTAAACTTGTAGAAAATCTGTGAATTTCTGATCTCAAACTGTGTATTTTGTTGCATTTTCAGTACTGTTACATATGTTTTGCAGTATGTTATATTATCTTATCGACTTAGAGTCTTAGATCTTCACTTTGTGGATTCCCAGTGTGGTGGCGTGACATTTATGACTGCAGAGTCGAACCTTGTAACTTGTATCTGTGTGAACCATGTATGCTGTGGCTGTGGCAAGTGGCATGCAGACATTTTATATAATATTTATTATTGTATTTATTTGCAGTATTCACTAATGATAGTTCAGATTTTGATACTCGACCAAAGCTAATTGTTTTGCCACATTTGCGGAGTGATTTCTTATTTTTAAGAAGGTTGTTACAGACAGTGATCAGATTGGTAAGGGATGGATAGCAGTGATGGGACCAAGGCACCAACCAACAGGACAAGGCCAAGGCATTTAATACACTGAGTAGGTCTGAATAAGCAAACATGAAAACACAGCTCTGATATAAATCCTATTAAGAAAAAAAATCTCAGTAATCCTATTAATCCAGTCACATTAAACATCAGTCTAATTTTTTACAATTTTATGCCATGCAAGCTTAGTAGTCTGTCATCTTATCAACTAGAGTTGTGAAATAACGTTGCATGTTGCATCTTAGAAACGTCAACTTCTCAAGCGCATAGTCTAACATTTTTGAACGATGTGGGCGCATTAAATGCTGTTTTGTGAGAAAACTCGTTCTACAAACGGCAATGTAGCAGAACACTGAAGAGGCGAGAAAGTAGCGGCCTAAGCAATTACCGGGTACTGTATTCTGAGTCAGCGAAAGGTTGTGCATCCTTGCAATCGTCATGTTCTATAGAGAATTGTAAGTAAGTAAGATATTTGTCTGAAAGTGTGTAAGAAACTCCAAGCGAACTTTTGATTTTGCATTAGTAGGCCTATTACAATGATTTACCTAGAGCGTACAGTGTTTTGCATCTTGCTTTGTAGGTTAGTGTCTTGGTCTCAGTCTTGTGACAAGACCAAGACACTAACCTCCAAGACCGAGGGCAAGGCCAATACATCAACTTTCAAGGCCAAGGCAGTAAAAATCTGCCTCTAGGCAGCTCGAGGCAAGGCACTGCCTTGAGGCATCACATCACTGACGGATAGTCCCATGGTTATTGCTATCATCACCCATGCAACTAACTTTGTCATGTGGCAGATGATCAATAGACCACATGAGTTAACTGATGAAAATTTCAACAGAACTCACTACTGATTTTCCTGAGATGAATTACAGTATGGCAGAATATCATGACAGTCTCATTTTATATTTAGCATCTAGCCGTACTTTGTAGTTTATTTGCTGCTCAGTTTGTGTTGCTTTTTGCGTTTTTATTGTTGTTCCTTTTCTTTTTTCTTTTTTTCTGTACCTTGTGTACGATTAAATAATAAATTGTGCAATTTGCAATGTTGACATCCTGAGTACTGCTGAGGCCAATGTTCTGCGTAGCTGCGTTTTGCATATTTCATTTTCTGTAACATAATGTCTCTCTGTGAGTTCCACATACCCATGTTTTGCCAATCTGTGTTGTATATATTCCATTGTGTTCGGCAGTGCTTTTGTTTGCTCGTTATTTACTATCATACTTGCTTACTGTTAAATATAGGTGGATCATGGTCTAAGTTTTTGGGGATTATACATTTCCTGTTTCTGTATCTCTGCAATACATCTACCTTTTGTCACACACCCAATCCAGCTGGTGGGTCTGTGCGAAGTTTGTTCAAAAAGATCTTAGAAATTAGTGATTGCTGGCTTAATGTGAACATTTGACGTGATTATGCAAACTTTTATTTTGCCATGTATAATGCGATTCATTGACAAGTAGTGGTGCAATGTTGTTGTGTGCAGCTATTGTCAATAAATAAATCAATACTGTTTTCTTATAAATGCAGTTGTTAAACTGCTATGCAAATCAATAGCAACAAGCAAATATCATGCAGGACAGCTCCATCCAATGCCACAGACACCAGTTTACTTATACCATAGACGTCTTAAAATAAGGACTGACGGCGGCCGTTTTCAGGTCCGCGAACTTGGGTCCATCAGTATTTTTAGTTTTTTACTATAACTTTGTCAAACGTCGTTCGTTTGCTACAAAATTTTGTACACATAGTGCCACAGACAACATGAACAAATGCTGCAAATTTGGTTACTGTATGATTTCTACTTTCTTGTGTGTGCATATATTGTGGCTAAACCATACTTTGGTACATACATTGTCTGTGACACTGTGTACAAAATTTTGTAGCAAACGGACCACGTTTGACAAAGTTATAGCAAAAAACTTAATATACTGATGGACCCAAGTTCGCGGACCTGAGCATGGCCATCGTCAGTCCTTATTTTAAGAGGTTTGTGACTTAAACCCAGTGACAGTGACAGCTGGGATGCAAGAAGCAATTTTGTCACCCACAATTTTTTTGCCTGCTGTAAAATTTTTGTCATAAATTGTTCAAAATTTGGGCCCATTTTGAGGGAAGTCATAGGTAGAATTGAAATTTTTAGCATTCACATATCTGTCTTGTCAGAAATTTGTAAATTCTTGCCTCTACCAAATTTTATGTTGCAGTATATACCAGACTTATGTACAGCACAACAATGTAATGCCTATATGGTCCTTTGTGTACGTAGTGCGTGACTTTAAAATGAGACTGGATAGCTACTGGCAGATCCAGAAGCTGGAATAAGGGTGTGCATGGCAAATATTGTAGCACAAGCCTACAATGGGGTCCGGGCTTAGCCCCCAGTAAGGTCCAGGGGCAGACGGGGTGAATTCCCGTTCCCCTGGAGCTGAAAACATTTCGGCAATCAAGCCAAATTTTTGCTTAAATGTTTAAGTCCTTTTTGAATATTTTTATCAAGCTAACTGTTTTATCTGGTTTGTGACCAACATATTTGAAAGAGGAATGTGGCCGCATTGGCCATTGCATATTACTGGAATGGGGCCATCACCGGTTTTCCCGCCCTGGATCCACCAGTAGACATAGCAGAATCAGTGTTTCTTCACATTTTTATATTCACTGGCAAATATCACCTACTGTCAACGTAATGCCAGGCTGATGCCGAAATTAAGAGTGTTGCTGCAAAAGTGATAACTGCCAAACAAAGAATCTTATCGCCAAGTTACTTCAAAATTCCAATTTTGACTTATTTGGCATTTTCAAATGCCAGATGGCAACACTTCTGTGCACTGGAAAATTCACCAGTAAATAAAAGAATGCGATGTTCATATCAAGCAAGTAATCATCATCATCTACAAGTAATGAAAAGTAAATGAAAATACTGTAAAACATTGTGTGTATTTAAATCTAATGGGAGAAGTCCGCAGATCACACGCAACAATTACTAGGCCTAAATTTGTCTAGGAAATAGTGTGTCTTCACAGTCTTTTAACCTAGATACGTTCACACGAGCCACTGTTAACAATGTCACCGCTCCGAGAGCTCCACTGTTAACAATGTCACCGCTCCGAGAGCTCCACGTGGTAGATGCAGTTCAGTGAAAAGCTCGGTCAGTGTAATGAGTAGCACAAACCTGTCGTTCTGGCAAAAAAACTTCAGCTTATGAACTCTTGTATTCAGCGTATTAACAGTGCTTGACATATTCTGCATTTAGTTTCCACACAGGCCTATATACCGAACTTCCTCATTGACTATTATGTGGTTGGCGAATGGCAAGTGGACAGCGTTGGGCATTATGTGGCAGATGTCTGCAGCAACCTCAATATGCAAAATCTTTCCCTGTAACACAGTGGAAAAAAATGTCCATTAGTCAAATGCATACAATTCTGCCTAGAATTCACACATGTGACACAGTAAAATATCTCCAATAAACTGGCAGAATATATGACACATTGTGAACCACTTATTTGCTTTGCCACAGCTGACATGGAATAAGTAAGTAAGAACGAGTAAGCAGTTTATCGACAAGCTTTGGGCACACGTGCCTACAATAAAATGCACTGCAAAAACACAACCGAAGTGAAGTGAAAACATAAAGACAATTACAAAACAAGAATACCTTACAGCTCAGTAGAGTAACCCCAAGCTCTGGTAAATTTCAACCCACTCAAGAGATCGCTGCAACCCCTCTCCCCCCTCACTAGCTCCCTGACAATGAATCAGCTGTATGCAGTAGACCTGTGTGCATTTTGACAGCGTCTTGTTATACAGAATTTTTTCTTAAATTTTGCACTTGAAAATCTACAAAAAATACACTTTTTCAAAGTGAAAAATGTAAAAACAAATTGGGGAAAGAGAGGCAATGCCCACACATCTTAGTGCACTAGAATTTTTTTAACATGTGCTATAGATACTGAAACTTGACTTTTTTGCTTACTTTATTCGACCACCACTTGCAGTGCAGCTCTACTCTTGAATAATTCAAGTATTGAATACAACAAAGTAACGCCCAACCCTTGCTTTTCTTTCTCCCTATCATGCCTTACCTTTCTCTTCCACTGGGTCTGGAACACAGGTGTTAGCAGACAACATCCAGGAAAAATTTGTGAACTGATGATTGTGTGAGAGAGTGGCCACATTGATTTCTGTAATTAAAAACTTTCAGTGTGTGTCCACAGTCTTATTATTATTATTATTAACGACATTTGTACGGCGCAAGTTCGAAGAAAAGAAATGCAGCAAATGTGCCAAAACAATAACAACAGCTCCAAAGAGACTGGCAAATAACTAACCTTCCAGTGAAATCGAGCAAAACGTCAACGAGTTCCAGCTGACAGTGTTCTTCGTGATCAACAAAGTCTTGTATTTTGTGCGGATGTGATAGCCCGACTTCCAGCCAGACAGAACTGTGCAGAAACATAGCCAATGTTCATCATACTGTACATATAGCATGACCTTACTTGCTAGTTAGTGTACAGCCTTTCAAAATCATGTCACTAATTTCATGGATGTTTTCTTGGAATTATTCAAATGCTCGACAATTTCGATTTGGTTTCATTCTCTCGAAACACAACCTCGAGTGTTCTACAGTGATCGACCTCATTTTTTGGGACAGAAACAAACTCACTGCAAAAGTTATTTTCATTCAAGTCATTAACAACTTATACCAAATCGACAACATTTGCTGTATTTGTTCCACTGATGACATATTATGTGCATTTCAATATGAAAACACCTGAAACCTGCTAGTACAGAAAACTGAAGTAGAGGTGTGCGGAATCCAACAACAATGTCTATTTATAATCTTCAGCTGCATGACTGACAGACAGAGCATAGCTGCATCCATGATAAAATGTTAGTTTTAGTCTACCTAATAAAATCACACAGTAGCACAGACAATAAACATCAGACACTGAGAAACCAAACTAAAAAAACAAAATCATCGTTAATTACAGTACGTAATATCGCAACTTTTCGGTTTTCGGTTGAAAACAGTTTTTTTGCAAAACCAAACTGTAAACTGAACCGATTCATATTGTGCAAGCCGCACACACCTCGAGTGCAGTATTCACTAGCAAGTGTTGCCTACCCAGTATCCTTAACAATAAAGCGTGATCCTCGCAGAATCTCTCTGATTACAGTCATGCCATCGTCTCCAGCATCAAGAGCTTTATGATCTTCAAACCTGCATGAAATTAATATACAGGGTGGTCCAAAAAACCGCACAAAGTTAATGACACCATAATTTTGCAACCATACATCAAAAATTTATTAAAATCAGCCAACGTTTCACGGAGCTATTCGAAAAATAAAACTGGCATGTTTTTTATGGACCGCAGTGTCGAGGGTAATACTTAGTTGCACAGTTCAATTTCCAGCGGCAATAACAAAGAATATTTAACTGCTGTATTCAAATATTGACTTTAGTCACGTAAGAAATTTCTTTCGGAACATTTTGCTAAAAACCACATGACTCTATGACGTACAGTTGCAAAATTATGGTGTCATTAACTTTGTGCGGTTTTTTGGACCACCCTGTATGTTTCAGAAAACAAAAGAGAAGACCAAAATACAGATCAAGGGTCTATATCTTTGGGGGTGTGGGAGTTATCCCACTTCAGACACTGTGAACTAATGCAGGCTGAACCTTAATCTTAATCTGTCATATCTCTGTTTTAATTTTTAACGTACTTTTATGTATGATTACTATTTTAAATAAGTAAAACCCTAAGCAAGTCAGCTGGATAGCCGGCGTTGGCTACATTAATAGTTAGCAACTTTAACCAACATTTCTGTTAACAGGAGGGCCTGCTGCTATGCAGAATTTCTCCCTTGGCATCTGCCATAATCATAAGTACTACTGACAAGTCATATACACCTGACCACAGAGGAAAGGCCATGCTGCATTGGCCTGGGTGACTATGTTAAATACCACCAATCCAGCAGTCCTATTAACAGTTTTTGAACCACTCCTCAAGGTGGCTTGGTAACCTAAGTGGTGTTTTTCAACAGCTAACAGGGCGTGTCTGTTCTACAAGACTCCGCCCCTATTGCCTTATTTGGACGCTCATTATTCAACTAAGTCAACCACTAACGCGATCTGCCTACCAAGATAAAACTGTGGTCGTAGGCGATCTACGGTAGTCTCATGAATCTGTGGTGGGCGTGTCTGTTGTTATTTTTGGTTTTTATCATTGAACTAGGCCCAAATATTATATAATAATTATACATAATATTTAGTTCAGTGGTTTTTATCGTCCGTAACGTTGAACTGGATGAAAATATTCAATTATCTCTATGCGTTAGACCACGTTCGTTTAATGTCGTTTGGCATGAATATTTAAATAAACATGACGTCAGCAGTGAACAGCCCCGCCCCCTTAGCCAATGAAAAACGCAGCTCTAATGGTTAGGATGCTAGACTGACTATCAGAGAGTTGTGGGTTCAGCTCTCGATCGTGTCACTACCAACTGGTTAATACTTGGGTGAGTCGCTGTCTGCAAACGGGTAAACCATCTCGGTACATTACCAACACAAGGTCAACTCAGCCTTCCATCCGTCTGGACTACTGGCCTCCTTGGCCGGCGTTAAGGTGGACCTCATTCACCTGCATCGGGTGGCAGGTAACACTGTGTGATCCCATATGGCAGGTGATGCTCTATAGCTCTGCAACCATGCAATGTGTTTCCTATAGTGAGCTATACACCCCTTCAACCCTTTACTTCAGGCTACTATCCAGCATCGATCAGATTTCAGCAAGAGCTAAGTCTACCTGAGTATTTCTGGTTGCAAAGATAGCATCTCTTCACTTGTAACATATGGCGGGTTGCTTACAAGGAAGTCACATCCAGATGCCAATTGCTGAGACAGATGTTTGTAAAATGCTACAAAGCAAAACAATAATTGCTGCACGTGTGTTAAAACACATCACGTTTTATTACAGTGTCATGTTTATTGACCTTGCAGCCACTATTTTGGTGGCAGCTGTCTTGCCTTGCCCTTTCATTGATCTGTTTCTTTCTAGCTCCAGCAAATGCATGGTACTACTTGTGGTAATTTCCACCAATTTGTAGCTCATTCAATTAGACATGGAGAAATAAATGATCGATCACACGATTAATGGTTCACATTTTTTTACCAAAACAAAATTTTAATGGCTGAAATTTTAACCAAAGTCGCATCAATATAAATACACGTTGTTTCATAAAAAGTCACCCTTTTTGTTTCTTTTATAACTCGGTCGAATGGTGATCAATTTGCATAAAATTTTTAGCAGATGTAGCGGAAGAAATACAAATTCAAATTATTTCAACAAAATGAGGCCATTAGTTAACTATTCTTTGCTAGTCGTAATGTAATGCTGACATCATAATGTGTCGTGAGTACAAACTGGCTCGTCTCAACTGGTTCTGTCAGTAGCTACCCTGCTTCGATGGTGAACTTTGTCTAGTTTACTGATGAAAAATGTTCATCGTGTCAGCACTTAGCAACATGAAGGCATAAAATCAGGTGTCTTGCAATCCTAAAACTCTTCCATCTCATAAGCAGAGTGTGCAGTCTTGCTGAAAGGTGTAAAAGTTAAGCTATCCCCACAAGTGTGTGAAAGTGATCATCTTGGGCATTTTTGTGGCTACAATGTTAAAACTTCAACAGTTTATCATCAATAAATTAGATAAAGTTCACCATCGATGCAGGGCAGCTATTCAGCAAGTCTGTCAGCACTGGTTGCAACAAGCCAGTTTGTACTTGCAGCACAGTATGACGTCAGCATTACGTCATGACTAGCAAAGTATTTAACTATCAGCCATATTTTGTCCAAATATTTCAAATTAGTATTCCTTCCGCTACATCTGGTAAAAATTTCATGAAAACTGATCATCATTTGACGGAATTATGAAAGGAAAAAAAAGGGTGCCTTTTTTATGAAACACCATGTATATACAAAGTAGATTAAACGACATTATGACAAGCATCTAAAATCATCACAGTCATCTATTATCAACATTTCAATCTGTCTACAAGACTGGGTTGAAAAAAGTAATAAGTAAGTAATGTATCAATGCATCTATGAGAGCTAACAGCTCAATAACTAAAAATCTGCTACATCAAAAGATGCATTTCTTAAATTGGCAATTACTGTTGTTAGCTTTTAATCAAAGGTAGCATTAATTAATGGTTAAACTCGGCAAAGTTAACTATTAAATCATTTAATCATTACCAGCTCTAATTCTAAAATAAATCAATTATGACACAGTCAACTAACCATTAATGTACACAGTATTTTCTGACTTCACCATAATGAAATGCTTGAAATAAGATACAAACATAATTTAACGTAAACTCCACAGATTGATATAACCAAATTTAGTTAATGACAAAACATCATACTGAAAAATTCCTACATTCAGTCCATGCTTCTGTCAAGACTTCAAGACGATCCGACACGCCGTTCGAGTGTGCATTTTCAGCTGTTAATTTACACGCATCGACGCTGGAATCAATGGCAACGCCGTGAAGCTGAAACAGACATGCCAAAAACAATGTTTCCAATTAATGAAAATACTGTACAGTAAGTTCGGCATGTGAAGTTTGTCGGTGTATTAATTGGTGTATGATGAAACTTGTAAAACAGAGAAACATGAAAAGATGAAAAATTGAAATCTTCAATGAGACATATGCCAAATAATCAGTGGCAGTGTGGTAAGGGGCAGGGACAACTTCTATTGCAACACTGCAGACTATTTTTGCAGTATTTTCCATACTTTTTTAGAGCCAGATAACAAAACTTGTAAGACAGAGTTTTTTATTTTCATTTATCATGAAAATTGTACATGCAGAACACATAAACAAAAATGCATGAAAATACACATTAAAAGTAGTACACAAAAAAGAATACAGGTTTTTAAAAACTCAACATGTAGGGACAGATGGCAACTGAAAACACAAAAATACTTTTACACTTTACTAGAAATATATGTGCTGTAAACTGCAGCACTAACCAATGGCAACTGCTTCAGCAGTGAAATACAGATGGCGCCACTTCCACATCCGACCTCAATAAACCGTTTACTGCTAACAACTGAGTGGTCACTAAGCATCCTCACAACCAGCTCCTGCAAGTAAGAGAATGTACTCTGAAACACTGGTCAAAACCAGAATACTCACAAATTAATTTGAAAATATCTGTCAAATTTCTATAAAATCCACGGTTCAACTAAAGTGTCAGATAAAAGTTATGAATTCTAGAAACAATTTATTCTATAATTTTAATCATAACTCTGTTCCCAAAACTGTCATAAACACTATGCTTTCACGATATTTCTCATCAGAAGGCAACGTTTTCTTTTAAAAACCACAATATTTGACAGGCACTTTCTGTAACCACACCGACTTGAAGCAATAACAGTGTTAGCGAGACACCAAGTACAGGGTGGGCCAGCTAAAGTGAAGCCAACTTACATTTTTGCTGGTAACATTTGAATGCATAGGTAAAATTCAATGATTTTTTGCAAATGTGATAACAGTTCAGACATACACATTGGGAATCATAAAAATTTAATGTTGTTTGTCAGATGGCGTAACCAGGTTAGGTATTTTCTCCCTTGTTACATCTCTCATTTTACTGACTTACTCGCATAGGCTGATAATTTACGTTTTGACGAACTAAATAAAATTCTATAGTAAAATCGTCTGGTTTTGCTGGTATTTGTTAACCTTAAATAATATCTTTGGGAATAACTACCTGTTTCTGCATTTTGATGTTTAAAATAACACGAGAGGACAGAATTGTTATAAAGGCGTTTAACATATGATTTTTTCCAAGTTGTCTGTCTGCGGCAGTCGTGTTGATCATATGTGGCACCACCTAGCGTGTTTATTATGACAAAATTTTCTTAAAATTTGCATCACACCACTTCTTGTTGTATGCAGTTTACACTTGCAAAAAAATCATAGAATTTTCCCTATGCATTCAAATGTTACCAGCAAAAGTAAGTTGGCTTCACTTTAGCTGGCCCACCCTGCATATAAAATGGCACAGCAAAATTTAAAATAAAAAAGAAGATAAAATTAAACACAAGCCTCTGTTTCTGGACGTGGAATGAAGATGGGTGGTGCAAGTTTAACAGTGATGTTATGGAAATCCCATTCACCGATGATGTACTGAATGGGCATTCGGTTCATGCGCTGCAATGTCATATGTTCTATGTGTGAGATTGCATTTGCTGGCACTTCTATGTCTGCTGGAACACTAAACAACTACACAGAATCAAACACATTAAACAAATGGATATTCAAATGTACAGATTGTTTACTACAACCTGCACCAAAGTTGAAATTCTTAAGTGCTCTGGAGCGGTATGCATAACAACGTCGTAGATTAGTTTGGACGTAATGCCTATGTCGCGACTAACTACTTCCAAACTAGCAAACACGTTCGACGTCATGCAAAACGCTGTCGTAGTGAGCGACTAGCTAGTCACGATATAGTTGACGTCGAGTAGTTTGACTCTGGGATTTCCTAGCATAAACGTGCCCAGCCCATTGATCTGTGGCCCAGCCTCGCTCAGTGTGCAGCTAAAAATAGACATAGGCACACTTGTCGTCTGCTGCAATCTCGGGCGTGCTTGGGCCTAATTACCATTCCATAGCCTAAGTAAAAATGTGCGATGCAAATAAACAAAATGTATCGAACGCTAAATGTTGTATTCAGCGAATTTGAATACTAGAATTAGTTTCAATAGTGTAAATGGCTCAACAGAAATTATCTACGACACGACATGATTGCAGCTGCTCTTTAGCGATGTGAGTTTTCATTGACAATGACCAATTAAATATTTACGACAGGTTGCTGAAGCGACTAGTGTTAGTTTGGATGTAGGCGCCTGACTAGTGCTACGACATCGTTATGCATACCGACTTAGCACTACGTCCGAAGTAAATCAATTTTTTTTTGTTTGGAAGTAAAGTTATGATGTTGTTATGCATACGGCCCTTGATGATTAAACGAGACAGAACGGCATACAGTTTGCAAAAATGCTGGCCAGACAAAATCTGCTACACAAAATAAACAGTAGTTGTACCAGTAATAGTAATGGTTCAGAATATTAACAATGTTACTAATAACTTAACTTAATTTATATAATAACCTAATGAATCTATTTCATAGATGCTACACACTAGCACTACACTTTACAAATGACTCCATAAGATAACACTAGAAATTTGGGGCAAAGCCCAATGTGAGTCCGCACAGTGCCCTACGTCCGATTGCGGGAAAATTCATGGAAGCAAAATTCCCCCGGTGGCAGTCACGTGGCCTGAAGTCAAATGCATTAGCATATGCAGAACATGCACTGACGACTTAGAGTAGGTAAACATTAGCCATGTGATGTCAAGTGTTAGTGGTCCAAAGTTCACCAAATTTTTTTGTTCAATGCGGAAGAGACTGTGATTGATAACACTGTTTACTGCTTGTCGATATCTCTATCCAATCCAGAGATATTTGCAGTCAAAGTCAAAAATTGTCATAAAACATACTAAATTTTGGACGTTTTTTGCCCTCCCAGATTTTAAAATGGCGGTGCCCCCACAAAAGTTGTCCCTGCTTTATCACCTCTGCCAAGCAACACGTTGCGTGGTAAAGTTTCATACGGCTACTCCCCCAGCTCCAAAGATCTTGCACCTAATATATTGGATTTTAAGCCGTTTTTGGATTCCCCTTTAAAAAAAATTGTAAGGGCACCCCCGTCCCTGGTAGGGGGTGCACTAGCAAGATTTGGTCATTCTCTAGCATGTGTAAAAAAATTGGGGGCACAGCACCCCCTAGGCGCCAAAATATGGTTTCCTGAAAAAGTCGATTTGAGTAGTTATAATTACACCTCTAGATCTCCAAAATTTCTGGACAAAAGTTCACTGAACTTTTTCTGCTGCACGCCCCCTGGAGGAATCACAGTAGATCACACACTTGGCCAATTTTGAATATCTTCATCCGTTCTGGAGATATTTGCCGTCAAACTTTAAAGTCGACTGAAATCTGGCCAAATTTTGCTTCTTTTTGGCCCCTAATGTTTTTTTGGAATGCCCTTCCGAAATTTTGGACCAGCAATATAAATTCTAGCCTAGGTCTGATCGTTGCACAAAATTTCGTGCTGATCGGCCAATGTATCTCGAAGATCTCACAATTGAAATAAATAAAAAAAATGTCAAGTAAAACATAAGCCCGCTCTGAAAGCTATCGCTTCTGGGCAGACTAATTGAGTTTCTCATGGAAAAGAAATGCTGAACATTCTTCAGCTATAGCACAGAGAAAATGCAGACTAGACACTTTAGGTAAAATATTATGTGACTGGTATGCAAAGTGGAACATTAAAAATGGCACATTCATGCTGTATGCTAAGTGGGTAATCAAGCAGTTTTGGAAATAATCAGCCCTGGTTTTAGCAATGAAGTATGGTCACATTCCAGTGTTTAACACAATGCCCTTCACTGCAGTGATCAACACTAATCGCATCCAAAACTGTCCAATTGCTTGATCTATGCAAAGCACTTTCATGCACCAAATAGTACACGGTACGTGCCAAGAACTAAACTAAACCGACAAACATGTTCACATTCCACTTTTCCACGCTTAAAAACTTACCGATTTGTGACCCAAAGCATGTGCAAGAATATACTGTGCTGACTCTCTGGGTTCGGGTACAGAAGCCAACTTGAATTTCTGCTCTAGTGCACTCACTACCTCGTGTACCATTTGAGCATGAACTCCAGCATTAAATGATAATCTCTTCAGTTTCTTTGTACTGTCAGTTATTCTACAAAATCACAAATCACACTGCATGACAGTTATGTAGTAATTGGGCGACAACCTTACTCAATCGCGGCTACGGGTAAAAAGCGGACTGCAATGTGCGGAGCTGCGAATGTTGCAACAAGTAACTTATTAATTTAATCATCTTCTAACCCTATTTGTAACCCTAATTCTATCCCTAACCCTAATCTTAATCCTGTCCCTAGCCCTAGCCGTAACACTGTCGCGACATCCACAGATCCGCACATCCGAGGATCCTCTTTTTACCATTGTCCATCCCAGACTACGTTTCCACGAACATCGGCAGATCGGTCTCAAAGCGTTCGTGTACCTTGCAAAATAAATAACTGTTGTTGCACTGGCCTCTTTTGCTTCATATTCGGCAAAAAAATCAAGGCGCTACAAACCTGCGAAATAGTGTCCAGAGTGATTTGTGACTTTCAAACAACGTAGCACACATTATGTAAACAAACACACCCCCAACGAAGAATATGTAACCCACGTGTGCAGTAGTGATGGGTCAATACATACAAATATCGATATCATTTCGATATCGATGTAACGAATCGAATCGTCGAAATAAATATCGACATTTTTGATATCTGGCAATATTGTTTAGTTTGTTTTTGTCGTTTGTGATCTGCGCATGTTCTGCTAGTTGGAGTTGACTATTGTGTTGTTTTTTGGAGCCGAGGGTTAATTACTGTAACTTCTGTAAGGAATAAGTGATCAGGGCTAAAAAGACCTGGTTTTTTAATGCACAAAATGTTTAGGTTTTACATTTTTGGAAGGTTTTTGGGAATATTTTTAAAGTTTTTTTTTGGATTTAGTGTCCAATGAACATCGTGCGCAAATTAAGTTAAACGTTATAGTATAGGCCTACGAGCCAAAAAATCATTTTATTTACACCCTGTCCGTCACATAATCACATTGTCTTCTATAAATTATAGCAAAATTAAAACAAAAAAAAAGCAGAAAGTAATAAATCTTACGAAATATAAAAAAAAACTGTAAAAAAACTAAAATTCGACTTTTGAGATTGTTTACGTGTTTTAAACCTAAAAACTTAGGTTTTTTAACCATTTGTACAGCCTTGGATATGTCCCTTTGGTACACGTTTTCGTCTGTTCGTCTGTCTGTGTGTAACGAATGTATTGTGGCTAAACGGTGAGAGACTCTCTATAGGTTGCTATTGATCACTAATTGGAAATTTCATAAGCCCTATTACGTGACACGAAAATCATTGACATTGGATGACTTTGAAGAGTCGTACGCAATTTGCTCTGCCAATTGTGCGGTATCGTGGCTAAACGGTAAGTCATAGGAGGTCGGCGAGGGTGCCGTTGGACAGGGAGAGGACTTTTCCATTTTTAAGCCTCCAATGGTAACCATGCATGTCTCCATGTGCAGCGGTTTGGCCGCAGTTTTCAATGCAAAGTTTTAACCTATTAGTTGCCGTATCTCAGAAACGGTCAGCCCTCCCTAGCTACAGCTGGGCTTTTGTCATTTTGTCAATTAATAGCTGACATCGAGTTTTGCAGCTTTAGTCCTGACAGTGCGTGCCTTTCCACCGTACAATATGCTTGAGTCTTTCTTTGACGGCATCTTACTATAATGCGCGGAAAGTCTGTCTGTCTGTCAGTGACTATAATCCCAATGCCATCATTATATAGGTAAGCTTAGACATATTATTCGCGTTTGACCAGGCGCGTTTGACCGGTGACAAAAATTGACCGGTCATATAGCTTATAGGATATTTGACCGGCTGCCGGTGAATATTCTGTAACTACAAGCAAGCCACCGCAGTAATTAATATAGGCAGGTCAAGTTTGGCACAATTTTTGTTTTATGATAATTTTACTTTTTACTTTTTTCTTTATTATTATTATTTTGAAATCCGTCCGGTATAGCAGACAATATAGCATATAGTCAAGTAGCCTATAGAGTGTACAGCAGGCTGAGCGTATACCGATATATCTTTTTAAACACCGACAAAAGCTAATATATGGCCTACTGTGTAGCTGATGGAATTTACCTGACGGGCGAAAGTGGAAATACTTGTTAATAACGACTGAGTATAATTATATTCGGCCACTCCCGTAATGGCGCTTGTTTCCCGCTGGCTGAAACTAATTAGCCTTTGCCTCTTTATACTCTTATGTTTTCTGGAGCTGATCAATAAAAACTTAATTATCTCTTTTTGCTATACAATTAAATACGTTAGCAGCAGGTGCAGTCTGTCTTCATAAACCTTCTAAAATAATGAAAGTTTTGTGGATTTGCACAGCTGAAACACCTGTACCGAATTACTTAGGCTTACAATTTTGTATCTTCATCTGCTCAGTCTAGTTTTTCGTTAGTTATCAATTATAATGAAAATTCAGTAGGCTAAATTGGTACACGTTGCCCCATAAGGCCTAATAGTATTTCGTACGATGATTAAATCGTGTCGGATGTCGAGTCGACAGCATAAAGGTATGGTCATTGTTTCCGTATTGATTGATTGATCTTATAATACAACATAATTTATCTCATTGTCGTCAATGCATAATATATTTTATATGCTTTCTTTTTGTACCGCTGGCAACGCAGTGAGCGGAGCAAGCTTAGGCTATTTATTTCAGCTGTCCGAGCTAATTAATTTTTTGTCGTTTGTAAAACGTTGCGGCCTGCAGTGGGTCCACGAAGAATAGGCTAACAATAAAACGGCTGCATACAGCACAGCATACCTAAGTGCCAATAGTAGGTTTAGAAATGTATTATTAGGCCTATGTAGCCTACGCAGCCGCAGCAGTCAGTAGCCTATTATTAACCCTTCACTGCAGCTTCTAAGTAGGCTACTCGGTTTTTAGCCAAGATTTCATAGGCTTATACGCAAAAGTTAAAAGGTTAAAGGTTAAAGGTGGTGATATAGCTCTTTATGGGAAACCCATCTCAGAGCTACAAAACGTCGCCTGCCCTATGGGATCACAGTGTTATCTGCCACCCGACACAGGTGAACGCGCCCGCGCTTTAACCCCAGCCAAATAGGCCGGTACTTGATTTACCTATTTATCCCGGAGGGACGAAAGGCTGAGTTGACGTAGGCGGCTGGTTACATACCAAGATGGTTTACCTGCCCGCAGGCAGTCACCAATCCCATTACTAACTCGGCCCGGTGTAGAGTAACTTCGTTGATCGGATGAAACGCATTACCGCTTTGCCTAATCATGTGAGCTTCAGAATAAACTTATTAAAAATCGCCATTTGAAGCATTTGAGGCATGGCGTGGCTGTAGGCCTACGTATCTTTTAAAATTGCAACCTATCAACAGATAAAAACAACTTTCCGAAGTAGAGAAACTGAGAAGAATTGAAATTATAGATAAAATGGCGATTGGATAATGTAGCCTAAACACTGTAAAGGATTACTGCAGACGGGTAGGCCTACTACAGTGCTACAATGTGTCTCAAAAAACATCCCCGACAGTTTTGACTGTAACTTGAAAATCAATTATCAGATTTTGATAATTTTGGTAAGAATATTTCTAACACAACTTGCCATCAAATAATTATTTAGTTTCCCACCTCACCCAATGTATGCTTTTGCACTACCTAAGGAAAGCAGGTCAAGCGAAATATGTGTTGAAATAAACAGAAAACCTGAAAAAACATCCCCGCCATTATCGATCGTAACTTGCAGAATGATTAGCAGATTTTAGTAATTTTGGCAGAATCATTTCTAACATAACTGGCTATTAAAAAGTGTTTCAGTTTCCACTTTACGCAACGTCTGCTTTTGCACTAACTGGGGAAAGCAGACCAAGCATAATACGTGTTGAAATGAATGAATAAACGTCGATAACTTCCATCTATCCTAATCTGTGGGCCAGTCTATAACAAGGCTTGACTGTAATGCAGCAGTGTGTCTACAAGACGAAATGAACAACTAGATGAAATGTCAACCAAAGTGTCACAAATGTGAACAAAATGTGTTTTACGCGTTATGTTAATTTAGCAATCATATCGCATTGGATAAAAAAGTGATATTTCGCTAGTTGTGTTTTCCCTAGGTAGTGCAGAAACAAATGTTTGATGAGGTAAGAAACTGAATAAACATTTGATCGCAAGTTGTGTCGAGAATATTTGTATTAAAAATTTTTTAAAATCTGGTAATTGCTTTTCAAGTTACAGTCGACAATGTCGGGGATGTTTTTTTGAGACACAGTGTAGGAAGCGGTCGCGGACTAGCACGACTGAGTTGCGACGGGACAACGATTGTCGAACCTCTGAACACAGCGGCAGCAGCAGCAAGTCGTTGTAAGAATAAGCTTTGTAGACCTACACTCAGTACACTGATCGTTTCAGTTTGAAGACGGTTAGCAATTATTTTTGCCGTTGTTCGACCACGAATGGGTGGGCTATGGTAAGTGACCGATATCTTGTTTAATGAATATTCTCCGGCTGCTAGAAAATTTCGCTATATTGTGCCTTTGTAACGTTGCACGGATTTTGTGGCCTGTTAATGCAAGTGGAGACTGCAAGCAGGTTTAATTAGGCCTATTCGTTCATTTGTTTACTTCTTCATCTGTTATTACACTGTGGTCTATATAAATAAAAAAAACGTGGCACTTTATTTTTGCGATATCTTTGACAGTTATTGACCGATTTTCGTAATTCTTTCACTGGTACATGCACTCTGCTGACAATTTTCAATAATTTGATTATTATATGTCCCATCACACCATAAATGCGTCTTTACACTACCTTGTGAAATATGAATGCAAGAAAAACTAACGATAATAACAAACATTTAAGCTAATGAATAAAAAACACTTCAGATTAACATTGCGGTGAATGATCCGTATGACACTAAACTGTGTTAGATCCACACATGCAGTTTAATGACATACAAACCATTCACTGCAATGCTGGTTTGAAGTAGGCCTATTTTTCCCAAATTGTTTGTTTGTCATTATCGTTATACTTTCATATTTCAGTTATATTTCATAAGGTAATGTAGAGACGAATTTACGGTGTGGTGGGATATACAATATTCGCATTATTGCAAATTGTCTGCAGAGTGTGGCAGTGAAGGAATTTTGAAAATCGGTCAATAATTGGCGAAGATATGGATGAAAGAAAAAGTGCCACGTTTTTATGGACCACTCTGTGTAATGGACCGTACGTCACTGTCGGTCTACTGGAAGCGTCTCAGGACTTACCTTTTTCGTCGTTCATATCCGGACTTAGTTAACCGATAATTAATCCTAACTGTTGTGATTTTAGAATATAATGAACTGTCCGCGTGAAATCTGCGATGATCGTAATTATGACAATTATGGTAATTATTGTTCTCTATACGTGTTAGTGATTGCGGAAAATTCAAGTTTAAGTCAAACAGTGAGTAGTTTACAAAATATAAAATAGAAGTAAAATACAAAATTGAATACAAACATGCGCTGCCGAACGCGGAGGCTCTAAGCGCTTATTTTTTCAGCCGTCCGCTGCTTGCTATTTATTATCTGTTTACTGTGCTGTCTTTTATACCCCGTTTACACGATTCAGCAAACGTTCAACAAACGTCCAGCAAACGTATTCAAATACACGACGTGCTAATTGCTGGACGTTTGCTGAATCGTATAAACGGGATATTAGGCTTTCCTTGATTCAATTTTTTCCGTAGTCTTTTGCGCCAACCGAAAAAGCTTACCCAAAACAAATTTCCGGCTACGCCTCATGCTACTTTGGTGTGTGCAGAATGCAGTGCTGCAGGCGTGAATGAAATGACACGCTGCTGGTGGTGATGCATCATTCTCAGATGAGTACAGCAGCGATTGTGCATCCGGAGGAAGACTTCAGCGTGGTTGACGTCGACGGCGGCAGTGAAGACCGGCTGGAGAGATCGCGGTCCGCGCGTCACAACGCACATAGCCGGCGACCGGCCAGCGTCACACAGGCCGCTGAGTCGCGCGTCATACTAGAACCAACGCAAAGTACGCAACGAACGTAATGAACGCAAGAATAGCAGGCAACGAAGAACGCAACGAACGCAATCATAGAATTAGCTTTTGCGTCCGTTGCGTTTTTTTGCGTTGGTGGCATTACGTCGGTAGTATTTTTTCGTTATATCCATAGCGTCAGCTGGGATTGTTGCGTACGTTGTGTGCGTCATCAACGTTTGTTTGCGTCAGCTGCGTCTGTAGCGTTCGCTGCGTTACGTCCGTTTGTTTGCTAGATGTGTTACGTCCGGTCGTAGTGTCAGCTCAGTTACCGTAGTTGCGTTGCGTATGTTGAGTGCGTCACACAGGACGGAAACCACGCAAGAAACGCAACGGACGTAACGCAACAGTCGCTTTTATCCTTGCATTTTGACCGTTGTGTCATTTGCGTACGTTGCGTACGTTGCGTGCGTTGCGTTGACGCAAGTCAGGCCTGAGTCGCGCGTCAGTCCGTCGTGCTCGACCACTTCCACCATCGACGACAGCGAGAACCCAGACGACGACGACGAGTGTTAGGTCTTTATCTGTAAAAATTGGGGTAATAGATAGGATTACGGTTGAGATTAGGGTTAGGGGTAGTTTTAACACGTCAGGGCTTCTGCAAATATAAGCCCCATATTTTACAGATAAGGGCTAAGAGCTTTACAGACGACGACGACGACGAAGACGAGTTGCCTCCAGTAAATTTACTTTCCGGCGGCAGCGCTGACCAAAGTCCACAGCAACTTCGTGACCCCGTTCACTACCTATACAAGGGGAAAACCTCACCTTTAGACTCCAGCCGCCACTTGTTGACCTCTACGTCCAGCGGCCTGACGGATCAACCATCCAGATCGTCCAGTCGTTCGCTGACCTACACTTCAACGATGGTCACCGGCTGCGGTCTGCGCATCGAAAACTTGACCGAGGCACGCCAGAGGGTCCTTGACCGCTACGACACGAAACAGCGACCTTTTACAGTACTGCCGGTCAAACGGTCCCTGTGTTTTCTGGAGAACTCCCATATCACAGAATCGTTGATCGATACGACACGAAACAGCGATCACCGTCCTTGTCTTTCATTCCTGGATAACCGATCTCTTTGTTCTTTTTCCTTCGTCAAAGGGTTCTCGACCGCTACGACAGGAAGTACAGACTTCCGACCTTATTTTTTCATCCTAAAAACTAATCCTTCTCATTTTCTTCGTCAGGACGACCGTGATTAACACGACACAAAACAGCTATCTTTATCCTTGTTTATGCTCCTGGAGAACTAATTCTTTTCCTCCGTTTCCTTCGTCCAGTTCAGAGGGTACTGGACCGCTATGACAGGAAGGAGAGATCTCCGTTGTCGGTCGGGCGACGTGAGAACTTGGACTGCGATGCCCGGATGTCGACACCGGCGGGGTGCGTGGCAGGGGACGTGGCGGGGGCGTGGC
>Ga0209367_1003434_pt1 | contig 21548 bp, 9 predicted proteins | sample WorMetLIZISLAND2_FD_187412 | JGI IMG/M metagenome (GOLD analysis project Ga0209367, IMG submission 187412) | Marine gutless worms symbiont microbial communities from Max Planck institute for Marine Microbiology, Germany - Olavius geniculatus... ...
ATCTGAGCCGAGCTGCATGGCAGGAGCACGACTACCCAGCATCGTGATATTGCGTTTAGAGCCGGCCCACAGCAACTCGGTCTTGGTGGAATTCATCTGCAGACGATTTGCTGCCATCCAGTGGCCGATGTCGGCAATGCAATGACCAAGACGAGAAATGGTAGACACTGTGTTGTGACGCTGACAGTGAACGTACATCTGAGAGTCGTCAGCATAGCCGTGGAACTTCACATTGTGTCCAGCAACCACATCAGTAAGGTCAGCCATATAGAGGACGAAAAGTCGTGGTCCGAGAACTGAACCTTGTGGGACCGAACACAAGACTGAGACCTCGGCTGACATGTCACCTTCATCATTGCCGTAAACCTACACGTAGTAGGCCCAGTTTGAACTTCAATTACTTCGATTTCTTCAGAGGTTGTTTTACAGCATGTCGTCCCACAAATCCGGAGCCAATTAAAAATCTACAGGAAATTTACAAAAATTAGAAACTTACGCAAAATATCTACAGCATTATATAGCTTTTTCCTACAGCAAGAAGTCTACAAAAATTCAAGTACGCCTAGGTAAAGTTTGGGCTTACATCGTCGTCAAGTTTCGCTGCATTTAGCTCTGACAGGTGCCGATAATATAAGTCGAAAAAAACTAATCAAAAATTGATATAGTTACAAAGTGCGCCAGGTTGCTGCAATTTTATGGTAAAATTTGCCATATAAATTGGGTCTCATTTTGATACGTAATGTCAAAAAATGTTTTTTAATAAATTACTGTAAAACTTTATGAGCCCACTTACCCCTATAGTACAACAAGAAAATAGTATAAGTATTCTGGCTGTGTATTTGTTATCACCTCCGCGAAAGCAAAACGACGAAAGAAGTAGTTAGGTCTACATTTTGGGAACAGATGATTGTTGTTGGCTACATTTTTTAAGGAATTGTAGACGGTGTAAGACATGGCCCAGGGGGAACTGCTTGCATATTGGTGGCAATCCAAACTTATTTGTTGATTGTGGATCAGTATTCGTAATTTTTAATGACTTTGAGATAACAGTTGTAATAGTTGAGTCTTATTTACTGAGTGGTAAAACAATTCTAGCCGAAGATTTAAAAACTCCGATCGCTTTTGTCACGTTGTAATAAGAGGCTGCTGGTCTGCGTATAGTTTAAAGCGGAGCGCGTTTACCTGTGTTGGGTGACATGCGATTCTGCATGGCAGATGACGCTCCGCAGCTTTGAGATAGACTTCTCGTTAAAAGTTATATGTATATACCGTTTTTAAAGCTTTAAAATTTGCTGCGTTCTGGTGTGCTCTACAGTCGTCGTCATCACGCTACGGCAGCTCGACGTCGTCGTCAGAGGGCGCTCTGTCGGCCCAGCTGCAGCAGCTGCGTCGAGACCTCAAGGAAAGTCTGGAGCGCGAGTCCGACCTGCGAGATCAGCTCAAGTTCACCGAGGACGAGGCCCGGGTGATGAGGCGCAAGGTGCGCCACGCTGCCGCAGGACTCATCAACGAAGATGATGATGATGATGATGATGATGAGAAACCGAGCGCAAAGACTTCGTCCGCCTCCAGCAAGACGTCAGCAGCTTCCCAGCAACAGACCGCCGCCGCCGGCGCTTTCGCATCCGCTGCAGACAAGGACAAGGATAAGGAGGATTCAGAGCTACGAATGCAGCTGGACTCCGCAGAGCATGAGGTAGGCTAATGCTACAAATGCTGGAGTAACACCAGCAGTGTTTATTTACCACCAACACTGTGTCTCAAATAAAAACAGATATCCAAAGAGACAGGTTTAAATTATGCTTGATTTTACATACTGTGTCTCAAATAAAAACAGATATCCAAAGAGACAGGTTTAAATTATGCTTGATTTTACATACGTTGCCGGTATTTAACGATAGTGATAATAATAATAAGTCTAAAGTAACTTGGTAATAGGCGAAATCGCTAACGCTAGTCCACGCGACTTCTCTTGCATGTTTTCGATGGGGTTCGACCCCCAAATCTTCTCTTCTGCTGGGGGCAGGGTGTCAGTGGACCCGACAAGTGTACTTGCCAAACAGTATCTAAATCCGTTAAACGGTTTTTAAGCAGGGCACACACATGTGACGACGGCAGACGACAGACAGACCACAAATACGGAGAAATGTGTGAAAATTGGCGAAATCGTTTGCGCTGCAACAAAAGATTCTGCCTAACAATACGAGCGCGACTGCAAATGGTGCCATGTATTCCGAGCATTAGATCGACAGTGTTTACACGATCTAATCTAAATATACGACTGCTGCGAATGCAGGTGAAGAGTTTGAAGAAGAAGCTGGAAGAGGTGACAAAGGACAACGAAGACCTGCTGTGCGCCGTCAAGTACCTCAAGTCGAAGATGGAGCAGAAGGACGCTTCATCACGCTGCGCTACACCTACGGTCGAGGCGCGCTCTATCCAGCCGTTCAGTCGCGACGCACATCATCCGCACACCACCTCGTCCTCGTCGTCTGGTCTACTTGCCTCCGTCGAGCACGAGACGCGAACTCTGCGCGATAAATGCACCGCCCTGGAACGAGAAAACGCCCGACTGCGGATACGTGCCACGTCCGAAGGTTGTATATCAACGCCGATGACTTTGAACGACCCTGAACCTCCAAAATACAAAACTTTCGTGATTTTTGCGATTTGTGGCTAGGTCGCACATTTCAAGAGTGAATTGCGCCGAAATGGCTAAAGATAGACCAAGACAACCTGCGCATGAAATTTCAGCAGTCCAAGTCCCCACCCCTTAGGCTTAACGAGGCCTGTGCACGCAGGTGTCAGAGATGGGTACCCTCTAAGAATTCGTTATTTTACTACAGCTGACTCTGTCAAGACACATTTCTATAGCGCTATAGGATATGTCGCAAACAAATCAGAGGCAGTGGCTTCTATCCCTATACCTGGTGGGCGCAGCTTGCGCCTAGTGAAAAATAGGGGGTGGAGTTTTGATAAGGTTGTAGATTAAAATTTTCTCTCTATTACTTACTTGCTCCCTATTTTTCACTAGGCAAAATACACCTTAACAAAACTACCCCCTTATTTTTTTACTTCCCCCTATTTTTTCAATCTTTACCTTTAACAAAGAAAAACACCCTTCCTCTTATTTTTATTCCCCCCCTATTTTTCACTGGGCAACGTACACCCTTAACAAAACTTTCCTTCCACTATTTTTTATTTTCCTCCTATTTCTCAATCTGCAGCTTTAACAAAAAAAATGCCCCTATTTTCTACTTTCTCTTTATTTTTCACTGAGCAAACTACACCATTAACGAAACTTTCTTCTTAGACAGGAAAGAAGCCCAAAATGGAGGGGGAAACTTGTGTCAGAAATGGGGGGAACCTCAGCCCATAACTGAGGGGGAAGTTGCGCCCGATTTTGATTTCAGATTTGGGGGGATGAAAGCCACTGATCAGAGGCGCATAATGGAAAACGTGAAGGGTGTTTTTCTGAACACAGTGTTACTGTACATGTACTTGAGTTAATTGCAATAACATTGAGTCGGTGGTTAAATGGCAGATCTATCAGAGCCGGCAGAGCGTATACGTCAGCTGGAGGCGGACAACGCCCGACTGACCGACAGACTAGCCACTAGCCGATTGACCAGGGACCCAGGCGACTTCCGGTTATTCTTGTCACGTGACGTCCTGTCGCCCGGCCGGACACAACGCCTCGAGGACGACTGCCGCAACCTTCAGCGCAAGGTTATCTTCGTTATAAACAGGTTTATAACAAAACAAATAACAAATAAACAAATATAATAAACAGGTTTAACTGGTGAGCGCAGCCTTCGTCCAGTGAAAAATAGGGAATTAGTTAAGTGTGTATACAAAATTGCTATCGCTAGAACCGCTGTTTTTAAAAGCTCAAATGCGCTACAAACTGTTTGGCGGCTGGGCTTTGCCCGGATCCGGAGGGAGGCACTTGAGCTCGATTTCAGTTCTAGATTTGGGGGTATAGAAACCACTGGTTACAAATACGACAAACGAAAGTATTTACCGAACCATGGATGGCTCATAGGGCGGCGCTGATCTCCGTCAACCAGATAATAGCTTAAAACACTGCTATAGACTACGAATTTGCACCGTGCTGCTCGCGCGTTCAAGTCCGAATTCCATCGCGCCGACTTTCCTGAAACATTCCCGTGACACGTGTCGCGAAAATGTTATGGGCGTGTCGCGCACGTTACAGGGAAGTCGGCGTAACGGAATTTGGGCTTTACGCCCCAGCTTTCGCTGGTACTTATTGCACTTACTCACGGAGGGATGGCCAGGCTGAGTTGACCTGCCGGTTGTGCCAACTCTGCGAGCATAAATATATTACTTATCCTGGACGTGTATCCGAGTTTCTTTAGTTTACTTTGCTTTTTGCTAACAGTTATAAGTTAGCAACAGAATAAATTGGATAGTAAGTCTGCAGCAGCGTGAACGGTTGCGTGTGTCAACAGATCGAAGAGCTGGAGGAAGCGAATTCCAAACTCGCGGAAGAAGTTCGGACGTTGAAGGCAGAAGTCGAAAGCAAAGAAACCAACGAGGACGGGCTGCAAGAACGCATCTCGGAACTGGACAGCGAAATAAGTAGTTAAACATTTCATTATTTCACATCAATTTAGTCTGAAAATATTAACATAGTGAAGTTAAGAAGAAATAAAACGATAACAGCTAAAAAGCACTTGGAGAATCCAAACTTTCAAAAACGTTGACCGTGCAAATGTTGTCACTGGTTGAGTGGTTGTCCTATATTATAATTTTTAAGGTAGGTATTTTCCCCCCTAACAGCCGGCTTTTCCCAGCGGTTAATTCCGCTAAGAACATCGTGGTCTAAACACGAAGGACCTTTTTGCAATTCGTACAGTAACGAATCGGAAAGCAAATTTGGATAGTCGCCAAAATTTCATCGATTGTTTTTCATCATAGAGCCTATCCTTTTAAAAAGTTATCACAATCCATTCGAAACTCTTTGAGTATTTTTGCTAGCAGACAAGCAATCAACAACGACAGAAACGTCTCTACTTCGGTTAAAGTCAATAAGAACAATATTCATCACAAAGTAGCGCATTTAGTTCGCATTCGTTCATTTAGCGAAATGTTAAAATAGAAATTATTTGTCCATTTATTTATATATTTATTTTTTAAAATGTCATTTGGTTGTTTTTAGCGTTGGCGATTTTTTATGCTCAAACAATATTCCTGTCCAGTTCGATCATTACTCGTGGATATAATTTTTATTTAGTACACTCAGTAGCGCCAATATATGTTTTTACATAAAGAGATTGTTTGAGGGTGTGTAAAACTGCTGAATGCGAACGGTTAGAAGAACGTTAAGAACTGGTTGTGTTGTGTGCGACGGCGAGCAGAGAGCCGAGACGAAGCGAACGAGAAATTGTCGGCGGAGTTGGAAGGTTCGAAGGAAGACGTGAACCGGATGATGGAGGAGCTGAAGAGCAAGGAGCAGGAGCATGCTGCGGAGACTGCGGAGCTCGTCAACAAAAACTCGGAGCTGACGGAGATGCTGGACGACACGATGGAAAAGCTGGATGCTGCTCAGGAAGAACTGGATGAGCAAACGACGAGACTTTCTGAAACGGAGGTAAAATCTCTTCTGTCACAGTATACCTGCTTTTGTTAATTCTTTCATGGATTGTTTGCATTTTGTCTTGTTTATGTTTATCAATTCGTCAGCTTAGTTCAAGACAGCTTACTCGTTTGCTTGTCATTTCTACTGTGCCAAATAAACTTGATTAATTGATTGGTTGACATAGGAGTGATGTAGTTCTCTTGGTCTTATCGAGGCGCCTTGAGCACAAAAACATTAAGTCTTGGTTCGTTATGGTCTCGGCTTTGAGAAAAAAATCCTCGTTGTCGTTGTTGTAATCGAAAGTAAATGAAATTATGCCGTGGCTTTGGTCTTGAGAAAAAGTCTTGGTCATCGTTTTGACACAAAAAATCGTATTCACATCACTCGCTATACGTACATCATACTGCTTACGTCTGTATTTTAAAATGTTTATTTTGATGCAACATTTGTGTAAAAAGTTGTTCCAATTACAAAAAAATGCTGTAAAAGTGGCATTGTTGTATTATGGTAAAAAAAATTTGAGACCATAAAGATCACTTTTTACCATTAGAATTTAATCAGTCTATCAATTTAGAGCCAACACCACCAAAACTCTCGTGATTACAGACCAGCGTCAACGTGAGTAAGATTTGTTTTACTAGTGAAATATGATGTAAAGTATAATGTATAGTATATAATGTGGCATGCATTTTGTTTGCCTTTATGATGTTGCTGTTATCAGCCTAACAACCTTGCCCGTTGCCGTCGTCACCAAGCACAATTTTACCATTAATTTAGTTGTGTGTGAAAAATAACTAACTGTTTGCCTCACCTTACAGCGTTTCGTCTCACGTACATTTTTGCAGGCGCGTATTCAGGAGTTGGAAACTTCACATCTGAGCGAAAAAGAAGAATTTGAAAGTCAGCTGGCTGACAAAGAAGCTGTCGAAGAAGAGCTGCAGAAACAGAAAGAAGAAGCAGAAAACGAGGTGTTTATTTGCTCGTGACAAAGATAATAATTTTTTAACGAAATTCGTTGGTTATGATACCGGTATTAATATATTTTCCGAAAACTTCAGCCATTGAAGACAGTAGAAAAACATCAATTTTGTCGCGTTGTTTGTGTCATTTTTACAATACATATTTAATTTGCTGAACGAGTTAGTGACGTCATGTTATAATGGATGTTTGTAATTAGGCAGATAGTATTTGGAGTAGGATAAGTGGGTGTTATAGTTGAATGAACTTATACACCGCACGCATTGCTTCAACAGGCATTTATTGCACGGTCGCCGACGGTCGGTAGAAACAGCCTGTTGTTTGTGCATGATGTTCCCGTTATTTTATCAACCTGTTATACCACTTCAAACATAGAGGCGGAGAGAGTTAAGCAGTGTAAACAACAGTGGCCGTGTTAAAGACATGAGTTGCGTGCTAAATCATAGAGTTATTGGGCAAAAGCTCTACTTAATTAGACTTGTTGTACAAAAGCCGTAGAACACATCCTCAACTCATCGAAAGTTCATAGAGCAAGTACACAGAAAACTGTAAGTTCAGGAAATCAAAAGCCAAAAAGCTTAACATTATGCTATGATGTTGCACAGCTTGTTGCACGACTTGTTGTTCATCAAGTTTAGCACAGATCGTGCTAGTGAGGCTTAGCAAACATTTATCATTTAAGTACATATAAGGAGTGTGACAACGACTTTTGTGAAGTAATATAATCGTTGTGCATCGTTTCACTTTGAAACAGTATAGTTAAGTTTTTTGGATTTGTCTTGTCGCCGTCATGGACCGTAGGCTCTATGTACTTTTTACGACTGTTCTTCTCTGTGTCGTTTATTGTCGACTGATGTTAGTGAATTAAAGATTATCAGATTAACATGTCGGTGAGGTGACACTGTGGTGCGCAGCTGGCGTCGCTGACGGAGAAGCATGGTAAAGTGATAGATCGCTTGTCGCAGCTACAGGAGGACGTCGATAAGCTGCGCTCACTCAGTGATACGCTCACCAGCAACTATGACAAAAGTACAGCTGAGGTCTCACACACTCACACATCTTTGCTAATAACTTTCAAGGTCGCTCAAGGTCATCAATAATAAAGCTGTTCGATAGGTCAGACCTAAATGTTAAAAGGTTCCTGTAGCTCTTCATGGAAACCCATCTCAAAGCTACAGAGCGTCACCTGCCATGTGTAATTTGCCACCCGGCACATGTCTCACTTTAACTTTAGCCAGGCAGGCCAGTACTTGATTTACTTAATCCAAGGGGGTGGAGGCTGAGTTGACTGAGACGACTTATTGTGACTTTACATTTCTGTTTCATAGCAACTGTTTCTCTTTGTAGTGTATACTTATGGTAAGATATTGTGTTGTGTTTACAGCTTGCATGACGCAGTTGATGCTTTCTGTACTGAGATAGGCAATGGCAAAAAATACAGCAAATTGGTACAAAAATCGGCCTGCTCGTACATGTAAAAGGACAGACATTTTTGTTTACAAATGTTCGTAGGCCTAATCAGTTTTATTCGCCAGATTGCAGCAGTAGTCTCGCGAAGATTTGTGCTTTCCCAACTTATCTAGTTTATATTTCACTGATTTTAAGCGGATTATTTCGACGCTCGTGCATGCTAATGATGTGATCTGCAGCTGACGTCACTGCGAGATGAAAAGCAAGCGCTGCAACAACAGATGAGAAAATTGCAGGATGACTTAGAAGAGCAACAACGCGACAATGATGAACTAAAGTTCGACTATGACCGAACCACCAAAGAGGTTTCCTATAACTATCTTGCCTAAACGACTATATGTTGTCAGCATTTCTAAATTGTGTGTTTAGTTTTGGTTATAACATGTGACGTTTCATTTCTCCCTGTTTGTTGACAAATGATTTGCAGGTACGCACCGAAATATCTGTTATCGAAGTGGAACTTTTATTCGTATGGCAAATTGGCTATAGATCTCACAGCCAAATACAAGATTCACTGCTTGCATGTTTAGTTTAAGTAATAATTCTAATTGAAACATTTTAATTAAAGTAGAGTGACTATGGATTCATTCTTTTATATGCCGTTGTGTTAGGCTGTTAGATAGCATAGTCTAACTGTTCTTACCAAGCATCGATTTTATTTCTTTATTAAAAATTTAGCCTAAAATAAGAACAATGATGCTTGTTATGAATTATATAGCTGACATCGGCACGGTCTTTCAGCAGTACAGCAGAAGAACAGATTGCTGGCTTCAGAGAAGAAATTGAAAAACTGCGCAGTTCTTTAGATGAGCTTCAGACGAAATACGATAGCGTTACCGCTGAGGTTAATTCATGGTTATTTTCTGCACAGATGCAAACAGTCAACCAAATACGATAAATATCGCATATCATAGTGCTGTAATGTTGTTATTATTTTTAATGTTTTTACGATAAAGTAAAAGTTAAATATTAGCCTATCGTAAACGCGATTTTGCTTGCATTGCTTCTTTTTGCAGTTAAGCAAATTATGTAACATATCGAGCTTGAACTATATAAAAAGATTGAATATTTCAATGATAGTTAATTCAACTTAATTGAATATAGAGCAATAGTTAATAATTATTTGTTCATGATAACGATAATGTTAATGATAACATAATGATAATGTTAGTGATGGTTAATTAAATAGAGAGTAACATACATTATTATACTTCTTAATTTTGTTATGCAATAACGAACAATAGAGATCATTGTGATTGTTCTGCTGCATGCTGTGTTAAAGTTTAAATGCCTAATATAACAATGAAATTGTTTTTTTGGCCTAATGCGTTAATAACGGTGTGTTAGTTTGTTTATCCAATGTAGTTGGAGGAAGCTAAAAATGCACTTAACGGAAAAGAACAAGAGTCAGAAAGCCGTTTTGAGGAGCTGACGAAGTTAAAAGAAGACTTAAAAACGATAAAAGAAGACTTCAAAGCAAAAAGGAAGGAATATAAAGCAACGAGAGATGAGCTCAAAACTACGACAGAAGAGCTGGAGTCTAGCAAGGATGATTACAAATCATTAAAAGATGATTATAAGGCAAACAAGAAAGAAATGAAAGCTTTAAAGGAGGAACTGAAAACTGTAAAAGAAGATTTGCAAGTAGCAAAAGACGAAGTTTCGTGTCTGACAATTAACGTGACCGGAAAAGATGAAGAGTTGCGAACGGTCAGAGAAAAGATGAAAAAGATAAACGGTGATTTGCGGACGAAGGAAAGCGAATATAAACAACTCAACGACGATCATCAGAAAGTTGTTGAGAGCTCCACCGCTTCAAGCACGGAAGCCAGCAAATTGAAGGAAATGCTTCAGACAACGAAAGAGGATCTGCGCAAAACGAAAGAGGAAGCTAGAAAATCTAAGGACGATCTTCAGATGAGAAACGACGAGTTGCGGAAAGCCAAATTAGACGTACAGTCGACGAAAGACGAGCTAAAGAAAACGAAGGACGAATTGCAGAAAAGTAAAGACGAACTGCGTAAAGTCAAGGATGAGCATCTATCGACGAAAGATGAACTCAGAAAAACGAAGGACGAAGCTAAAAAGCTCAAAGACGAAGTAACGTCGAACAAAGACGAGTTGAAGAAAGTCAAAGATGAGCTGCACAGCGTCAGGGATGAACAGAAAAAGCTTAAAGATGAATCTAAGAAAAATAAAGACGACTTACAATCAAGCAGGGAAGAGGCTAGAAAAACTAAAACTGAACTTCAGACGACTAAAGACGACTTTAAAAAGTCGAGGGACGAAGCTAAGAAAACAAAAGAAGAACTGCAGACTCAGAAAACCGACTTTAGAAAGACCAAAGATGAACTGCAGTCGGTCAAAGACGATTTGCGGAAATCCAGAGACGAAGCGAAAAAGTTGAAAGACGAAAACCAGGGAAACAAGGATGAACTGAAAAAATCCAAGGATGAATTGTATACAACGCGTGATGAGCTGAAAAAGATCAGCGAAAAATGCAAGACGTGCGAGGGCGATTTGCAGAAAACGAAAGACGATCTGCAGTCGAGTCGTACCGAATGCAAGAAAACCAAAGATGACATGAAAAAACTCAGGGATGATTTGACGTTTAACCAAGAAGAGATCAAGAAAGCCAACAGCGAAACACAAAACGTGAAAGATGAACTGCGCGAAGCGAATTATAAACTAGCCAAATTGCAGGACAACGTGAAGACAAAAACAGAGGAGCTGGCAAACAGAGCGGAAGAGTTGCAGTCCGCAACGGAAAATTTGAATAAGGAAAAGAGCGAAAATGCGAAACTGCAAGAAGAAATTGAATCGAAAGACGAAGAGATTGAGGATTTGGAGGAGAGCGTTGACAGTCTAAAAGAAGAACTGCAGGAGGCGCAGGACGATTTGAAAAGGACGAAGGATGAGGTCGAAACTCTGAAAGAAGAACAGACGAAGTCGGCTAAAGCGGCTAAGGAAGAAATAAGAAAAATTCGGGAAGATTACGATAGAACGAACATTGAACTGAAGAAGTGCAAAGGCGAGTTAGAACGTACGAAGGACGAAGCGCAAAAACAAAAGGACGAACTAAAAACGGCAAACAACGAGTTGAAAAAAGCGAAAGACGAAGCAAACGACGAATTAAAAAAAGTAAAAGAGGAAGCCAATAATTTCAGACAAGATTTAAATAGCACGCGAATAAACTTCGAAAAGTCGAAGAAAGAATTAAACCTGAGTCAGAGTGAACTAGACAAAACCAAACGCGATCTTCAAACTGGCAAAGACGAGCTGAAATCCTGCAAGGAGGAACTCGAATCGACGAAGAAACAGCTCACAGCGGCAATAGAGGACTCCAAAGCTACCAAAACGGCGGACAACAAGACAAAGGACGAACTGGAAAAACTTCGAATGACCAGCAAGAACGCGGAGAAGGAACTGGAGCAGTGCAAGAAAAATTTGCAGACGACACTCGGCGAACTCAGCAAGGGGAAGGACGAATGCCAGTCGCAGAAAAACAAGTTCGACAATTTGCAGAAGAAATACGACAGTCTGAACGCCGAACACAACTCGACGACGAAAGAACTGAACGAGACGAAGACAAAATTGGCAGAAGTGCAGAAACTTCACGCCGCTCTGAAGAAGGAGATCGACACTTCAAAGACTGAGGTACGTGTGATTTGTCTTTAGTTTTCGTATGTTAAATAAACCTGAATTGTTTTAACAGTAACGCGTAGTGTATTTTAAAAGCTGTAGTGTTGTGGCTGTTCAACATTTTCACAACAGTGTTCTCAGTAATGAAAATTTCATTAAGCCAGCGACGTGGAGATCGGAAAAAGATAAAGCTGGAAAAGCAGATAGAAGACTGGAAGAAGAAATACGACGACCTACAGGAAGGCTAATTATTTAATAATTAGCCGTTATGTGTAACACATAGTTGCGCGCAATATTGTTTGTCTTTTTTCGGTGTAACTACACACTTTTATTAATGCTCTAACTGTAACATCATGCTGATTCTAGTCTGCTCAAGCGGGCAGTCAAATTTGCAGGATAAACAGCAGCCGTCGAAGCAAGCCACTCCGTCGTCGACGGCAAACGTCAAAGAGCGCGAGCCAGCGACGTGGAGATCGGAAAAGATAGAGCTGGAAAAGCAGATAAAAGACTGGAAGAAGAAATACGACGACCTACAGGAAGGGACGAAAAAAGCGGCGCCTGTTTCGGTTAATGCGGCCAAGGCTGAAAGTGCGGATGTCAAGGCGACGCCCGACTCAGTGAGTTGAATTCTGTCTGCATGCAGGTTGCATTCTGCTTGGCTGCTTTGAAGATTCGTTTTCTCATTAAACGCTCTGCACTGTGGCCACCAGTCAGCATTTGCGTAGGCCTACTTCAGTAACGCTGGCCACCAATCTAGTTCCGGATGACTTTGAATTATAGAGCAGTGTAGACCAAGGGAAGGTTCGATTTGTTCGGTAACCTAAGCAGTTCGGTACTGAGCTTCGCATGCTTGCATTATAGCAACGGCCATCACGATCATGCCATAATGAGCCATCATGGCGCTAAGATCGGCTAAATTGTTGCTGCGAGGCGATATCGCTCGACCAGTAATGTACGCCACATCTTGTCAACGCCATGCTTGAAATGGACAGACGTTTAGTGCATGCTCACGAGTGTGTGTTTCTTATATTAATATATGCACTTGGGAACTCGCAAACACGTTAGCTGTCTCCATTCTGACGTCACGCACTTTACCTCCGCACTTCAAGGCAGACGCACGGTAGTGCAGCATTATCTGTAGATTTGACTGCCCGAGCGTCTTGTGAACTCTTCTGAATGACAACTAATCTACGATATCAGGTCTAACAATACGGAGTACACAGACGAAACTGTGATCTTACTGAAACGTGTTTAATGTTTATAGTTACTAAACTCAGTTACATTCGCGTTATTATTGTGATGCTAAAGTCGTTCCATTAAGGCTGCAGTTATACCGCTACCAGCTTATGCCTGCAGAATTGCTATGCCTATAGCCCTAAACAGAGCTCCTTGAGAAAGCTTGCAGTTTGTTTTGCCAGAAGCACGCTTGCCGTAGTTTGTTAGTTTTAGCTGTGTGTTGCATGGAATGTAACATCTACTAATCTGGTTACTTGGAATGATGTTCTGTCTTTTGATATAAATATAACGTATTTGCTGTTTACTTTGTTTCGTCTACATCACGAAAAACTGGACTAGACATAGTATACTTTCACGCACACGACACTAAATCGGATTTAACAACAAATAAAGGTGACAAGTGGCTTCATTTATTATTGCTTTGCTTGTGTGTGGAACTTTTATTATCTGTACATTTCGTTGCTGTTTTTAAATCCGGCAGCTATGCAGCAGTTTTATTTGTGGTACAATTGGTTTTTTCCTACATGTGTGCAAAAACTAACCTAATATAAGCCCATGTTTTATCCGCTTGTGATTGCATGTCGTCGAATTTTACCTAAAATAAATTTTAAGTTTTTGCTAATAATTAATTATTACTGTTTGTACTGTCTGTAGCCGATATATACCTGTTGACGTCACAGTATTCGTGCGTTTTAACACTCAGCCTGCTGTTGTAAAAATGCTATCCCGACGCATCTAAGTTTTTTTATTCCGCTCCATAACGTTCATCACGGCTGGTGTTTGAAATGATTCTCTGAGAGTGCGTGCTTCCGTTGATTAACCCGAGTGAGTTGTCTAGAGTTCTAACACAAGCGGCGATTATTCATGCCTGTGTCGAAGCAGCTACGTCAAGCCGAAGCCGACCACGACGCGAGGCTGAAAGCGCTCGGCGAAGCGCTGGACAAGGAGCGGAAGATGCTGGGTGACACGCGGCAGAGGCTGACGGAGCGCGAGATGGTGGTCTCTGCGCAGACGAAGAGCATCCAGGAGCTGGCCGACAAGCTGCGCGGCAAGGAGATGGAGCTGCGAGCCGCCGTCGATCAGGTCAAGTCACTCGGCGTCACCGGCGCACGTCAAGCCGCCGATCTTCAGCGCGTCGAGACCGAGCTGCAACGAGCGACCAATGACAACAACGAACTCGTTGGAACGATCCGCCGATTGGAGACGGCCGCCGAGTCGTGGAGGACCGAGCGAGAAGAACTGGAGAGGAAGACGGCGGATGCTATAGCGACGGCGGCGAGACCAGTGGACGGAGCGGCTGATGATGCGGAGAAGCGCGCTCTACGTGCTGAGATACAGCAGCTGCGTGAAGAGCTGACGTCACACGAGGGATGCTCGCGGGAACGCACCCGACTCGAGCGTGAAATGAAGATGCTAAATGAGACACTTTACTCGTCGGTCGCAGCCAAGAACAAGACAACGCTTGACAACAAACTGCTGCAGGACCAACTGACCGCTGAGCGCGATCGCTTCACCGTCCACGAGCGTCAGTGTGCCGCCGACCGTGAACGTCTCGAGGCCGACATCCGCAAATTGACCGGGTGTGCCGGGTCACGCCGGGCCTCCACCGACCAGCAGACCGTCACCGGCGGTCTGGAAGACACAGTGGAGCGCCAGGCGGCCGCAGCCAGGGACGAGCTCGCCAAGCTGACCGCCGAAAAGGAACGATTGACCAGCGAGTGCGCTGCCACCAGCGAACGGCTGCAGGCCAAGCTCAGCCGCTTAAAATCACTGCAGCAGGTACTTTGAGTTTGAGTATACATACTCCGAAGGTTTACGTTGTTGTTTTTTTTCGACTTTCGTTACTCGCTTTTATACAATTTCGCGTTTATTTTTGAAATAAAAACATTTTTCCGAACTCGGTGCTTCTTCTCGCGACGCCGTACAGATAATTTTTCGAAGTGCTACATCATTTTGGACGTTAGTAAGCTTACAGGTCAAAGATTGCTCGAAAGTTTTGCATGAAATCGACAATTAATCGCTACAAATAAAGTTTCTAACTAGATATTCTACTTTTACTTACGCATATTGTATTTGTTAGCTCTGTGAACGGTACAGTATTCAATGCATTTTAGTTCTAAAATAATGATGTGTTTGTATCACCTGTGTCAAGTTGTAACCAGCATGTCAGTGGTCGTGCTTAATGAAACCTGACCGATGTTCACTCACCGTTACTTACTTACGTATTTACTTACTTATCTGCTACTTCCGCCGCCGCATGCATGCTTGCTTGCTTCGTAGCTTTCTGTTGGCATTCGCTAATTTGTTTTCGCTTCATGGCAGTGCTGCTGGCCAAGCTTTTGCCCACCGGCTGATGGATCCAAAAAATGATTCTGAATGAAAGATAGAATTTCGATTCCTGCATCGGACTGATCGAATTGATTCGCAGCAATTAGTCTTATTCGTTGGCGCTTATAGCTGCTTTCCTTGCACACACATAGCTGAAGCACCTGACATTTCTGACTCTGATGTGTAGAACGAGAATTGGTGAAATATTGTCTTCAGGTTCATAAAAGTTAGTCATTTATTTTTGAAGAATTTTTATAGGTTTGCTAAAATTTCTGATCTGCGCCTCACTATGTGTAATCACTTTATCCACAAACATGCCCCTATATTTTCCATTTTTACAACGTAATGCAAAAATACTAGCAATAGGTTGTCTTCTTTCTTTACTTTGCCCGTATTACTCATTGTTTATTTGAAGAAAAACAAGCTGATTTTTGCGATTTTATCAGCGACAGTGTTAATAAAAAGTAACAGATAAATTGTTATTATCTGCGGAGATTTTCAAATTCGCAATGTTATTTGGAATCCTCGTTCTACGTGTGATGGTGCCGCCGTCGTCTAATGTGAAAGTGTGACGTAGTTAGCTGTGTGCAGTACACAGGGTAAACCAACAAAAAGTAAGCCCGCACGTTTCTGAAAATTTGCAATTAAGCGATCATTAAAACTCCCACCACGCTCCAAACACGTCGCTGCACTACCGTGTGAAATCTAGTCAGTTTCGGAATAAGTTGGCAGGGCTACCTGATAACTTTCAGTGCAGTCTAAAGGCGCTCACAGACCGACGTAACTGAACTGAACTGAACTGAACTAACATGGTTTAGTTTTTGACGAACTGATTACTAGGCAAGCAGTAATGCATTACAGTAGGCACCAACTAACGACGTTGGTGGCCTACGTGACTACGCTCGCGTACGCGTCAACCAATGACCAATAGGCTCGCTCTGCCTGCCGATTGGTCAGTTTGTCAAGAACTAAACCGTGCCATTTCAGTTTAGTTACGTCGCTCTGTACGCGCCTTAAAGCTGACTACCATATTTCACAACGCGTTTAGGGTGTGGTGGTTATTTCGGCCTAGTGTAGGTCTGTTATTTTCAATTTCACCACTGATGTGGCCAGTGAAAAAAATTTGAAAATCAGTTAATATGTGACAAGTATATGAATGACTGAAAAACCGGGGGCTTACTTTTTACGGCCCACCCGGTATCTACAGTTGATGAATGATGACTGAACGTCTGCGACGCTTTTGTTGTTTGTCGACTAGGATGACGTCGGTAGCGGTCAGCAGTCAGTGAACATTCCAGTCGAGTCGCCAGATGGCGCCAGCGGTGTCGGCAGCTCGGCAGTCATGCTCGATCAACTGCGCAACTCGCTCCTGTCGCTGGACCAGATGAAGACGCGCTTCGTCGAAGAGCGCAACCAATGGAACGCCGAACGCGACCAGCTGAAAGCCAACGTCAACGAAGTCAGTGCTGCTGACTAGAACTTTACTTTACCTCAAACTAATTCGTTGCATTGGTGTTATTAATTACAAAATGCGTCAGTTGTATAATTTTAATTAGCTGGATATTTTGGCAATTAATCAATATTTGATGCAGTTATTTAAAAAGTTTGATAGCTGACTTTCTGGACTACCGTTTAAATTCAGAACAATTTGAAAGTATTTATTGATAAAAGTACTTAACCTGCTTATCACTTTTGCGTTTTGTATGGATAAGTGTAGAGTGGTGTTAAATATGTTTATTTCTCTTACCCTTCTTAATAATATTGCATTTCATTTTGCAGAGTCCTCAATACTGACTAGAATTAATATTTACTCTGTTAACTTTCTATCTCTTGTGTAACTTTTTACATTTTGAAGCACGTGAACATTATACAAATTTTGTTCAGTAAAACAATTTACTTGTATGAGACAGTCTAGAAAGCAGCAACTCTCTAAATTTTCTGACTTTTTTAAAAACGAAAGTCGCATTTATGTTTTAGTTTGTCGTCATTGATTATGTCGTTGCAGTGTGATGCGCTGAAGTCGAACGTGTCGAGTCTCGACAGCCAGTTGGAAAAGATTGCCGGACAACTGAAGGCAGAGGAAGCCAAGTGTCGCGAACTGGACAATAAACTGAAAATCAAGGAGAGCGAGTGGAAAATCGAAAAAGCTGCTCTGGAGGAGAAAGCCAAATCGGTGAGTTTTAATCTCTTATGAAGCCGAATTTTAGTTAACAAAGACTGTGATAAATGCACATTAATCCAACGAAAATTGTAACAAAAGTGCTGAAATAAAATTACTTTAAGGATTGTCACATCCAGAGTTTTTGCTTTAAGAATAAGTTACAGAAATGCACGGTTTGTCATTTAATGTGTAACTTTAGTCGTCTTGTCAACATTATTTGCATTGCAATTTTTGCGCGCGACAGCACGTAGTGCTATAGCGCGTCTTAGTTGTCCTGGAGGCGTCTGTTCGTCTGTCTGTCCGTCCTTTCGTGCGTTTGTCACACTCTGCGATTGTATGAAAACGGTGCAAGCTGGATCACAAAACTTTCATTATTAGCTCCGCGAAAGACTCTAGTTTTCTAACAGTATGCGCCGTGTGAATCTACTTGTTTACTTGCTGGCGGCAGTCGGCGACGGATGACTCGAAGGCGGGCTCGGCGGCGCCAGCAAAGATCAATGAGTTCCGCAACAAATTCGAAAAGTTCGGCGCGCCGGCGGCGGCGAAGTTTCCCACCAGGAAGCCGCCCACAGGACCAGGTGCGCCTGCAACAGCCGCCAGTGTCACGACTGGAAGCAGTGAAGCAGTTGACAAGGCGAGCAAAGAGGCGCGCGACCTGGCGGCCCAGCTTCAGCAGCAGATGACGCAGCTAGAACAAAGCCGCGTCAACGAGCGACAACAACTGCTGGAGAAGCTCGACTCCAGGGATGCTCAGCTGAAAACGATCAGCGACAAGAACGCCGCCGTGAGTAGCAGATGATAATAGTCGTAATGGTAATAATACTAATGAGAAAAATAATTATAATCACGTTTTTGTTACTATTTCTGTAAGATCGTAACTTCGGAAGAGCTAAAGAGCTGAAATCAATCACTGCTGGTGCTATTCGTTAATGCAGAGTTTTTATGTTAAAAGTAGAGGTTTGCGCGTATCGGTATACCAGTAATATACCCGTAGGGCCGTACCCATAACCGCCGGGTATATAATTGGCCGGGTATGTATTTTGCCGTACCCGCAAGCTTGTAAATTGGCCGTAAAACGACAGAAAAAGAAAACCTGTCTCACTAACTTGAGTATAGTTTTACCAGTGTCGTGAGAAGTTCTTATGTCAAGCCGAGAGCATTTAGCTACTGATAAACTAATTTCGGTTGATTTGAACTGTAAGTTCTATTGTTGTTATTGAAAAACAACATGGACACAACATTAACTAGCTTACCTATTATTATTGAAAGCGTAGACGCAAAATTCACTATCAGTTTGACTACTAATATTATTTGTGTTATTATATTGTGTATGAAGCAATAAATAATATTCAGTTGATTGATGGTGCTATTAACTGACGCTGTTGTTGTAGCTGGAGGGCCGGATACGCGACTTGTCGTCAGTGGAACAGCGTCTTCTTGACATTGAGTTGCGGTTAGAACAAGAGCGCGGTCAATGGCTGCTCGAGAAGACTGAACTGACCGGTCGAGTAGCACACTCGTCCACCCAATCTGTCGCCTCCGCACAGGTTAACATCGTCCATGAAATCAATGCATGATTATTATGATGATAACCATAGGCCCCATTACGTGTCTTATTTGTTCGTTCGTCGTTCTGTCGCATCCGGGCTTCTAAGAGGCGTAAAAAAGTCAAAATGCGTCAACGTTTCTGGGGTGGAAGCAGAAGTAACTGGCGTGCGAATTTTTACTCCTCGCGCGCTACGTTTCTAACATAGCGAAAAGAAGTATATAAGATCAGTGTAATATTGAGGACGACTGACCGACCGAAGATCGACATCTGTTCCTAGAAGAACGTTCCTGGAAAAACTTCAAACGGCCATATCTCCATAACGGTGAAGATGCTCACTATTGACCACCCATAAAAAGTCGACCCCCGGGAGTCGAATGGTCACGTGACCGATGACGTCATTTGCGGTGTGTAAAGAAGGGAACTAAAAAGCAGTTAAAAGAATACAGGAGAAAATAATGCGCGCGAGGAGTACATTAGATTGGTCACAATCTAAAATATTTCTTGTTAGTTTATAAGGTCGAAGGACGTAATAGCCTCGTAAGATGGTGCATGATTGACGTATACGTGTTTACTTAAGGCGCGTACAGAGCGACTTAACTGAACTGAACTGAACTGACACGGTTTAGATTTTGCGAACTGACCAATGGGCAAACAGAGCGAGCCTATTGGTCATTGGGTGACGCGTATTTGAGTGTACCTAGGCCACCGACGCCGTTAGACGATGCCTACTGTAATGCATTACTGCGTGCCCATGTCAGTTCGTCAAAAACTAGACCATGTCAGTTCAGTTCAGTTACGTCGCTCTGTATATGCCTACGCGCCTTTACGCTGGCGGATCATGCTCGGCGGGTAGTTACAGTAGTAATCTGACAGCTAATATAGCACACAAAACAAAATAATTTTCAGTTTTTTAGCTATACGAACCGTTAAACGTCTTATGTCGTGGATACACGCACCGATTTTCTCGTGTTGTTGGACGTCGCCAAGCCTTCCAAGGTTTAAAAACCTCGTCCGATGAAATCGGACAAAATGTGCATGCTAATTCCTTCCGATTTCGTCAGCCGAGGTTTTTCGTCTGTCAGCCAAAAGACGCCCATCAGAACCTCGGGTCACGATTAAATCGGTGCTTGTAGCTAGTAGCCACGGCATAAGCGAGGAACAAATTGTTATCGGATAGCATTTTGTTCAGTGTAGGCTGATTCGATATTGCTGGAAATGAAATTGTTTTTTGCTCTTTCAATAACGTGATTATCGTGATGCAGTTTTTGTCAACGACTATGCGCTGAAACTTGCTGCTGATGTTAGTGCTAGCTGTATACATACTGTACTGCTGGAGTGGATAAACGAGTACGCAGTACGAGCTTATACCACTCCAGACATTGCGATATCGTACTTAAACCACGCGCAGATGGCATACACTACACGGTCGTTCGCTTTACGACGCATGAATGCAGCCAAAAACTGTGAAAACAGTACCGGTGCAAGCTGAGCATGATTTAAGCTAGAAAATGAGCGCGTTGTGGTTAATTGTGATTTGTGATGCAGGCGTCGCGAGGAGCGGCCGATAACGCCAGTGCTTCAGATACTGCGTCAACGCAACGTTTCAGTTCCACTGCCGTCGTACCAATGCGCAAGGTACGTAGGCATGACCGTGAACAACTTTGCCTTCGTTAACACTTCTTGTCTTGTTCGGTACATTTTCCAGTATTGTATGTATAGCAACATTGTTTTTTAAAGTCCGTGTAGCATCTTAGTGTTTAGGTACTGTGTTTTTGCGTTTACACGTGTTTCGTGCACCTACTTACTTACTTACGTACTTATTTGTTTAAGTTATTTTGTTACTGTTTCGCTCACCAGTACCGGTACTTGTTTAATTGCCTTACATATTTTGGCGTTAGGCCTATTTCAAATTATTGACCGAAAAGCTAGTATACGGTTGCCCATGAATTGATGAGGGTATTGGAGACTAGAGAAATGAAATATCAAGGCCCTTTATTATCAATCGTCATATTGCATGCTATATAACTGTTTCTTTTTGCTGTTGGCATTTGTGTGACTATGAGAGAAGAAGACCCTGGCGAATAACAGTAGACTGGAAAATGTGAAGAGGCAGTAAATGCACACATATGAACAGTCGAGAACACAGAAGTGGAGTATAAGCCTAGACGTGACGCGATTATGTTCAATGGCGTGCTCTGGCGGTGATGTTTATATTTAGGTCGGGCCTGGCGAGCGACGAACCGGAAATGACGTAAACAGTTATTCCAGCGCCGCGCCTGCGCAGACCACAGCGGCTGACAAGTTTGGACCTAGGCTACAAGTAAGTAACATTTAACTGCACAGATACTTCCCAGTGTGGCGTGAAATCCAGTAACTATTTATTTGCGGATCTACGATATTTCAGGTTATTTTGTCGCGTAAATAAAACAAGTGAATGATTATCCTGTAAAAACATGCTCCCAGCTTGTTTCTTCATCTTCTGCTAATCCTCGGCGTCTCTGGCAAACTGTCAATAATCTCTTACATCGTAAATCTTCTTCACCCTTACCTGCCTTTACGTCAGCCAGTTCACTTGCCGATAG
>Ga0209367_1003435_pt1 | contig 21545 bp, 6 predicted proteins | sample WorMetLIZISLAND2_FD_187412 | JGI IMG/M metagenome (GOLD analysis project Ga0209367, IMG submission 187412) | Marine gutless worms symbiont microbial communities from Max Planck institute for Marine Microbiology, Germany - Olavius geniculatus... ...
ATTTTGAAAAATTTTATAAATCAAATAAAATCCATTCAAAAATAAAATAAAATAGCACAAAATACATTTAAAATAAAGTAAAATTAAAAATGATATTTAAAAGTAAAATACAACTGGGTTACAATTCATAATAAAATAAATTCTAAATAAAATAAAATAAAATAACTTTCATTCCCACGTACTTTCGCTCCCGGGAGCGAACGTTCCATGGAGCGAAAGTTCCATAGATGAAACTTTCGCTCCCTGGTACTTTCGTTCCCTGGAACTTTCGCTCCCCTTATTTTTTGGTTATTAGTCCGCCTGGAAACAATAGTTTTTGGGAGGACTAAGGTTTTACCCCAGATGTTTATTTAATTTTATTTTTTTCAACGCGAGATCTCCGAGATGCGTGGGCCGACCGGCGTGAAATTTCGCACGATGGTCAGTACTAGGCCCAATTTTATAATACCGTTCCAAAATTTTGGGGGCACACCCCCAAAAAATTTCAGGGGCCAAAATATGCAAAATTTGGCCCGACTTCGGACAACTTTAAAGTTCGGCGGCGAATATCTCCAAAACGGATGAAGATATTCAAAATGGGAGCAAAAGTATCAGGCAGCGAAAGTACGTGGGAACGAAAGTTCCGTAATTCGTTTCGTCAGACCCACATACTATATGTAACGACTGCTAACTGTAGTAAACCTAAACGCCTACACGGTTATCAGTATATCATACACTAAAACTTTAACAATATATTAACAGTATAAAACGCGCGATTCGTACAGGACTAAGAAGAAACTGCACTATCACGACAAACAACAATACACTTATCATCAAAAAAACAACGAAATAACCATAGAGAAAATTTCCATTTCCTGTAATAAAATAAACAGGAAGTAAAGTCTGCGTTTCACAGGCAGTCAAGGCGGTAAACGTGGTTAATTTTTGCAGAAAAAAACGTTTTGGGACGTGGTCACATGTACAAAATGAAAAACGTTTTGCTAGACATTCGGAGAAAATATCTTAACTAAAAATCTGGAACAGTGCGTTAAGTCGCCCGGCTCCGATGAGTCGATCGATATCGATCTGATTAGGGAAATGGGTCTTTGGTGAGGATTGAGGAATGAGTTAAAATTCCCCTCGTAGCAATGTTACGTGAACCGTTTCTACGTATAACGTTGATTTGCGTCACATTTGGTACAAAACTGATCTAAACCTACGAGCCCCGATTGTAAGCGCTACCCCATGGATCAAACTAAATATACTAATAGTCTATGGGCTTAATGCATACAACATTTAAACCTTTGTTATATGCAAAAAAAGCACAAGGGCTTAACAAAACGTTTTTCAATTATGTGTTTTACTAGTAACGGCAATTTTGGCCTGGACAAAAATTCTGTGCTTCCGGTAAAATCTTCTTACATACGCACGTAAAGTGCTAATTTATCAAATGCTAATTTGTCAATATTTATTAATCTTCCTGTTGAGGGTGTTATCTTTATACTGTAAAAAAGTTTAAAATGGACAAATGTGACGAAACTGTATGTGACGTCACTTACTACTATATTAGCGTACTATATTAGCGTCAAGATAGCGTTCGAGAGAATTTGACGCTAGCAGCGTCGATAGAGCGCGATACCGGGCAAAAAGACTTCGTTTGCATTTTGAGATGTCGCTGTTATACCGGAAGTAGGCCGGCTGTGTGCCCTTTCCGTTGCACTTAGGCCTATCTCCTACAGCGTCCGACTTCCGGTTCCGGAATGCAAGCGAGTTCCCTGCTCAGAGCGCACACTGCATTGACGTACAGCGACACGCTGGTTTCGCACGCTGCAATACACGCCGTAAACAAAGCGTAGTAGGTGACGTCACCATTCCATTTGCACAAAATTATTTTCTATTGAAATTAATGTAAAGTGATGTTTTTTTTTAATTTCAAATGATCAGCGTATTATTAATTAGTGTTACATTCTACACATATTCAGCCAATATCATTTTTTCGTGCGATTTGGCCTTTGACGAAGCAATACGTCCTATTAGGACGGCCGCATAGACCCTAATAAACGCTATTGGGCTGGACCGTTTACATCACTATAGGCCTACTCAACATGCTTGAACGAAACATACAGTGGCAGTGAAAAAGACTACTGCACCTCTTGAGCGCAAGCAATCAAGTTAATGTGCGGTATAAAAAATAGCATTTTTACACGTCAGCGCGATATATTGGCGTATGGGTTGAGAAAGCAAGCGAGTAGAGCTTGCATATGACTGTTGAACACTGTTGGCGCGCTGGGAAATCTTCACATGCAGTAGGCCTACGTCGTTTTGCTGCTGCTGCTGCTGTTGCTACTTGCTGGTAGATTAGCTTACGCTTGAGTGACACAGAACTTTGCAGACAACAGTCGTGCTAGACGCTAGCCTACTGCTTGACGTTCTTCTACCACTCCATACGAATAAGATGATCTCTCGTGCTATATAGAGACGTCTATATAGGCACGTCATTGAATGCATCTGAATTTCGAAAACTCTTGAATGGATGACTACAATCATTACACTAAAACGTATGCGGCGCATTCGCACGCGTAGTTTAACAGCAGTTACTGGTGTTGCAGACTGGGATCGGTAGGTATGTACTTTGAAATGGAAGAATAGCCTATAAACTACGCGACCTATGGATTATTGACTACAGGTAAACTAAACGGGCACACCCGCTAGTAAGTAAGTAAACTATACTTACACACTTGTTGCATGTATAGGCTGCGTGTTGTTGAGGGTGTTAAGATATAAAATGAAATTCGTTGGCATGTAAAGCATCAATAGAATCATTGTACATTTGTATGCTTGTGTGTTTTATGACACAACGCTGAGCATGTCCTTAGCCATGGCGCCTAAGACCGTGTCCTTGACTCTGACCTTGGACTGTATATCCGACATCATTGCACAGGCCTGATAAAGAGTCTGTAATAAGGCGGTATCTATCACCGGTTATTGTTGCCTGACATCGCCATCGATAACAGTGCGCGTCACTTTCATGATAATCTTGTTTATTGGCCGAATCTGGCGAGCGGCGAGCTTGTCCAGATCTGGTACGGGCCTACGACCGTGGTCGCAATTCTCCTACGTTCCCATTTTCTCCCTCGGATAAGAGTCGGGGTTTAATTAACTACCCTTTCCCTCCCTCTAGCTGAACCTGACTTCTCCCGCTGCTCGTCGACGACGCATCGTTGCTGTTATTAAACGACCGCCGAGACCGCGATCTGTTAACCCTTTCACCCAATAGAGGAACAGACACTGATTCGACGCAAGTCAGCTTGAAAACATTACTGGCGGTCAACAATTAATGCATAAACAGTGGAAATTCCAGCAGTAGTCTGAAGTTCTATGACTTGTTCCTTGCTTTGCTACGCAGCGCGGAACCGTCACAACTACAGACTACTACATTTACGTCGTAAACTCAAAACATTTTATTTTTCAACGTCTAGCCATGTTTAGTGGCCCGCCTCACTCCTTACCTCAGCGCTTCAGATTCAGTGAGTTTCTCGCTGACATTGTGCGCTTTATAAATTAAATTTACTTACTTACTTACTACCCTCAGCGTTTCGACGTCGTTGCTTAGACAAAATCTGGCCTAGGTATAAAACCTGCTGCATGCAGCTATACGCCAATATGCTACTCCCGGAACTCTTGTAGGTAACCCAGCCTAAGGCAAAGTAAGCCAGTGAAACAAAAACCGATAGCTGCAGCGTAGTAGGCTACCGTGTACCGTCATGTTGGAATAAAGTTTACAGAAGCGCGGCAGCGGCAATCGGTGCTGAAAGGGTGAAAGCATGCGGAGATGCATGGAACGTTGTGCGTGTTGCCGTGGAGACGCGTCGACGCCGATGATGCATTGCTGCTGGGTTGCAGAGACTGGACCGAACGAGCGACGCCGTGTTTACGGTTGGTCGAGCTGCGAGACGTCGAACGGCCGCCGCAGCCACACACCGACCGAACGTTCAGTCTGTCGAGCACAACGAATATATGCAACACGATGCTGAACCGACATCGGCGTGACACAGCTTGCCGTCATAAGCCGAGCATGCAGTTCCGACAGTCGGTCTATAAACTAGACTAGAGCGTAAACGCCAGAGAACGACAGCGCAGCAACAACCGTTTAAAACAAAGTTTTCCTCACCTAGGCTATAACGCCAAAGGATTACATCACTTCTCAACTACTTTACGAGCATGAAAGCGTAGAATAGAGAAAACAAGAAGCCCAGCTCTCACTAGAGTGGGTCGGTCGTACCGCCTATGTCCGAAGGCCAGCGTCCAACTGTCTGTAGCGAAGAGCGACTGCAGTCCCATACACGCTATGGTGATGCTGCTATATTGTACTCTACAATCAAAGATGCACGTGGATGATGGTTGCAGGCAAAAACTATGAATTTAAAATTGCAGCCAAACCGCTGCAGGTAGAAATATGGTTACTATTGACAGCCTGTAGAAACTCGTTATCGCCCTACGGTAGCATCTTTCTACGACGTATCGTTTAGCCACAATACATGTCTTACAGACAACAGACAACAAACAGACGACGTATCGTACTCAAGGCTTGACATAACGGTCGGCCAATGACGTGTCATTGAACTACTTCAGCTTAAATAGGGTGGTCCAGAAAAAACGGCACAAAGTTTATGGCACCGTAATTTTGCAACCGTATGTGCATGTAATCATACAAAACATTAATAAGTAGAATAACGTTCTTTAAAAATACTGATTTTCACCGTTTATTGAGGGTTTTAAATTATACGCATGAGTTTATTCATTTATTAATTGTACTTCTTAAGCCTAGTAGGCTATTTTTTATACTTTTATTTGCGTTTATTTTTTAATCATTTTGGATTTTCGCGTGCATGTGTGCATGACCTTTTCCCCAGCAGTTACTCACAGATCGCTTATATCGATTAAATTTATTGTTCACGAGTATGTTACTAGATGTATGAGGCAGGGCTATTGGCTTTTGATGTCCTTAGGAGTACTTTAATTCTGTTAAGGTAATGTATTTAATTTTAAATTTTTATTTTTTTATTATGATAATCGGAATCAACGCTAAAGATGTTCCTGCGCGGTGATAGGTCAAATGCTATCTCTTTCTGTCTTACCAAGAAGCTTCATTCGATCGACTCGTAGTAAAACGTCGCAGCGCTGTGGAGGAGCGAACTGTTTCAGTTAACCGGAAATTCTCATGAGATGAGGTGAACAAAATGCCGACGAGGCTGCGGGTCTTGGAGGGTGGGCGGCATGGAATCGAGAAGGAAGCTGGAGGCGCGACGTTCCTATTGTGTTTCTGCGGTAGACGGGAACGCGCCGGTCGTCCTAACGTCCGACCAACACAATTGACGCATTTTTCCGACGTGTACGCAGGTTCGTTCGCGCCGCACTTTTAAACCCCCAATGCATTCTCAGGTTGTGCGACAATATGGGAGCTGGCTGACATTTTTCTTAAAATGGTTTTCTGTTTTTCTTGGTAATCCAGCCAGCCGAGTACAAGAAACCGGGCCGCTGAATCAAACGCTATACGTGAAATATCTCTTTTTTATCTCTAGACTTCTTTTTGCTATACAGTTTTCTACAATTTCTATACAAATGTGCTTTTTTCTAAACACGAAACCGTAAACTTGTTGCCGTCATTACGTCATTATAATCACAGGCTTATACGAGTATTATCGTCATCAGAACGGTTGCAATTGTTCCACCAGATGCAGAATCTTTCTGCTGCATGTAAGGCAGCTCTACTGATTTTGGTTAATTACGACGTAGTTTGATTGATTTAAATCACGCTTGTGTGTATATCTCTAGTTTCTCGTATTTTATCATTAATTTTTGGCCGACCGTTAGTTCAAGCCTTTTTGGGTACTATAGACGTCTGTCTCTCGTCCGTCTGTGACGCATGTGTTGCGGCTAAACGGTACGTCATATAAGGAGGGTCGGCGTTGGTAGGTTCCATGCAACCATAATAACCATGTATCTATCTGCAGCGGTTTGGTCGCAATTTTAAATACAAAATTACAGCCTGCAGCCCACGTGCGCTGAATTATTGTATCGTATGATAGCGCTGATTGTAGCGTTTGATACAACAGCTTCATCATAGCGTGTAAGGGATTGCAGTCACTCTGGGAAATCGCTTTTTTCCGCGACCGGAAATCGGACGCTGACCATCGAATATAGGCAGTACGGTCGGCCCTATCTAGCGACAGATGAGCTTCTTGTTTGTTTTAACATTTTTTCTGCCATTGGCAAAATAAAGATTTTTCATAGAAACTGGTAAGTATAAGATAAATTGACGTACCAACCCACACACCCCGTATCGGCACATCTTAGGGATGAGAGCTGGGCACGTTAGCGAGACGGCGGTCGGTGGCCTCGTACAGCGAGGTTAATGGGTGAAACGGTTGCATGGTGCTCGCAGCCAGCAAATCGACTCAGTCGGCCGATGATTTCATCATGTGACCGTCACGTGACGTTCTGCCAAGCCCCGGATGAACGAATGGATTGTCAGTCAATCGACTTCCATCACTGCCACGCACTGATATTCTAGTTCTCAGACTAATTCTTGTTTTAGTTTTTAAACAGTTTTAACTTTCCAAGTTCAACGAAGACTTAATATCAGTTTTTAATGAATCAATAGTTTTCAAGAAAAAATTTTTATAGCTTGAAAATCCAATTTTCGTTTGACAAAACTCTGCAAATACCGAATTTGATTTAGTTTGCATTTAAAAACGCCAGTTGGCAAAACTTATGTCATGAATTGTTTTGGCAGTGCGTGACCTGCATGTGAAATGATTGATATCGCAAACTATCCAGGTGAGTCGCGCTGATGACCGTACCTTATGTCACGACTGTTTTTACATTTTACAAATTGCATAGCAGAAATCTCGTTTAAAAAATTTTTATTTTAGTTCATTTTGCTTGCCGTAATTTTTATTTTACAGTAGTTTAATTTTGTTTATCATTATCCAAAAACTACTAGTTCACTTCCACGTGAATCGAAGAAGACCAAACACAATGTTTTTCGTTTTCGTTCTCGTTCCAGCTACTGAAACATCTCTCGTCAAAAATTCCTCGGCCACGTCATCTGCGACTCATCTATACGACGACGACGTCGACGACGATTATTGTCACCCCCTGACCGTCGACCGAACCACTTACTGAATGACCGCTATTAGTCGAACAATAATCGCCAAACTCGTACACGTACGTTATGTCGTGTCGACGCCACGTCTTGAATCTCTCTCTTAAATCACGACTCAGACAGCATGCACAACAAGAAAACGCGTCTCACATGCGTGTCTTAAATTTTGTATGCTTTAAGCTTAAAACAAAAATTTGCCATACGTTGTTTACATGCGATGAACAGCGATTGTCCTGCAACTAGGCCGATGGATAATACGAATGCGAACATGCGAACATGAAACCCAGAATAAGGGGTTTATTAGTGATTTTTTTTCGCGTTTTAGGCTGCAACGCACATTTGAAAAGTGAATTGCATCGAAATGGCTGGAGATGTAGATAAAGACAACCTGCGTGTAAAATTTTTAACATTAAATGTAAATTTTAGCAGTTAGAGTTTTGAACTTTCGACCTCCAATGTTCAGCGAAACCGCAATCGCTTTCAGCTTGGGTAACACACCATGAAATTTAAAGAAAGTCATCTATCGAATCGACTTTCACGTGATTTAATGGAAATGACATTTTTGCATTATTCAGGAAATTATTTTAAAACTAAGCCATCTATGCAAGGTGCAACAAAAAGTAATACTTTGTCGTATTTTGCAGAATTTTAAACAACAACATCGAATTTTTTGATGAAACTTTGCAATTCCTCGCTTTTCTCGCTGAGCGAGAAGAGCGAGATTTACCTACTAGCGAGCAAGTAAACGGCTAGTGAGTCGCTTACGGGTCTATAGGTACGAGTTGTCGTCCGTCTGTCTGTCTGTCTGTCCGTCCGTCACGGATATATTGTGGCTAAGTTTTAAATCGTAGAAAAACATTTTACACGAATAATTAGCCATGTTTGTTAAAGTCGGGCATGCAAATTTCCAAATTCGGGGTAGAATGGACGCAGAGTAGAAAAATGTGCGCTTTTCAGCAAAAAAACTGGTTATATCTCGAAAACAGTGAGAAATACGGCCAAACTTACTAATAGGAAGTGGCATACGCCCTTTTAGATAAAAAGAAACTCATCGACCTTGGATGACCTTGAAAATCATTGTCAACCACTACGGTCGGCTATCCTAGCGAAAGCTGGGCTTCTTGTTGAAACTGACGCTACTTAAGCCTACTACGACTTGAGCTTACTCAAGCGTTAACTGGGTCAGACAGGTTAACTGAAGGTTAACTGGGTCATGCGAGTCGTCAAATTGGCCCAACAGGTAAAATGTAGTTACATTTTCGTAGTCTAATTGTGACATTAATATTTTTACTTCACTTTTTCTTATTATTTAATGCTGGATACCATAAGATAGGCGTCGAGTATAGTGGTTAAAGTGCATAATGGCTGATCGAGGACGTGGCGCTGATGGGCGTCGAGTGGGTGTGGATTGGGGAGGGAATAGCCGTTTACTTACCGGAGACTGGGGTCACCCATGGACCCCTAGATTACTAAGTAATCTAGGGGTCCATGGGTCACCCCTAGCCCCCATTCTCTTTAACCACCATCGCCAACAGTTTTATCCATCAGCTTTGATGTGCTAATTTAATCGATTCATTCATTTTTTACTCACTGTTGCTTGCAGCGGTGGCCTCAGTTCCGCTTTCGTTTTCAATGGAATTCCCAACGTCGGCTTGTTGACACTTGACTGTCCTACCTGTGTCGCTATACCTGTAACAACAGCATGGCACACAGCAATACCATGGTCCCTCAGTCATCAGATGACAAGGAACTGGCTGATATGACAGAGTGTTCCATCTGTACCGAGATGTTCACCGATCCTCGAGTTCTGCCGTGTAACCACACGTTCTGTCTCAACTGTCTGCTAGACTACGGACAGGACAGGCAACCCGAAGACCGGATGAATTGCCCACTGTGCAGGGAACAGTTTATGATTCCGAATGACGGGTTATCAGGCATAAAGAAGGACTTTAAAATGGAGAAACTGCTTCATGTTAGAAAGCTTTCAACAGGAAAAACCACGTGTGAAGAGCACAAAGGGGAGGAAATTAAATTGTTGTGCCTGGAATGTAAAGTTGCAATGTGTGCGTTGTGTTTTATTAAGTCCCACAAAGCACATAACTATTCAGAAATTGAAGAAGTGTCGGATGTCCTCAGTGACACACAGAAAGTATCCGAGCAGTGGAAGATAACTGAAGACGTTCTTAAGCGTCTTGAGAAAGAAAAGAATGACGTCATCAAGCACCTTGCCGGTGTTGAGGAAGAAATTAACACAGCAGCAGACAAGTTGATTGCTGCTATCCAGCGTGACAGAGAGAAACTGTTATCCGAAGTTGGGTCGATCAGACAGAAGCAAATCCAACAAGTGGAGACGGTGAAACAAGAAGTGAAACAACACCAGTTGGCGCTGGACAGTTTCAAGAGAGACACTGAGACGCTGTTGGGCAGTGGAACAGCTGCAGGTGATGTGACGAAAAGTTTACACGACAGAGCTGAGCAACTGGAGAAGTTTGACGTCATCGGTCACGTGGACAGCTCTCTGCCTGCAGTGAATGTCACTTTTACCTCATCAACGCTGCTGGACAGATACAAAAGAAATCTTGTTGGAACCGTTATTCAAGAAGGTCAGTTAAAACAGCTATTTTCTCAGCGCAAATTTCTTTAAATATGAGAGGCGAAAATGGCACAGTAGGTTATGCATGCTTTTTAGGCCTATACGCGATGATTTATAAAAAAAACACTGTGTTTTTACTTGTAACTTTTTTTGGTATTTTCAGAAAGTAATTTAGTGAATAATGTTGTTATGGTGATTTGTATAGGCCTATAAATCACTGTCGCTATAGGCATACACTGTGTCCGGAATGAACGTCACCCTCTAGACACAGTACAATAAAAATGTAAGATCTAAACCAATCTGAGTAAAATTTCGTACGTATAATTACTAATAAATTGCTAAAACGACCGCCAAATTCTGTTGAAACATATTATTGTTTAGCAGAGTTATTAATTGTTGAATTTCGATAACAAAATATCTCCGTTACCAATATGGCGTTACATAAATTGATTCTAGAAATTTTAGTGCCTTTAAGGCGTCTCTTCGAAACGTAAACTTAACAATTTTTTGAGATATTGAGTATTTCTCCGTGTACTAATACCGAACATCTGGCGTCACATAAGTGGCCATTAGTCCTGTGCCAGCGGATAACCAGCAGAACTTGTTGAAAGTTCCATTTTGTGCTACTGTATGATGATTGTTGCTATCTGCAAATAAAGAAAATTAACTTTTCTGCTACTGTACATTTGCATAACTCCAACAAACAACATTTGATATTGGCGGAATTTTATATCAACAATCCACCGTTTATTGGCAATCAAAATGCTAAATTTCAGTTACATTTGCCATAGCAAACAATCGTTACGGTGGCTTGTGTGAGGTCACCTTAAAAAACTTCAGTTTCAATTCTTTGTGAATGACCTCACAAAAGCCGCTGTAACTATTGTTTGATTCGGCACATTTAATTGAAATTTGGCAGTTTGATCGCCAATAAATGGTGCACTGTTGATGTAGAAGTTTGTTAGAATCAGATGGTGTTCGTTAGAGTTATGCAAATGTACAGTAGCAATAAAAGGGTTAACTTATGTAACGCCATATTGGTAACGGAGATATTTTGTTATCGATATTCAACAATTAATAACTCTGTTAAAAAGTAACATTTTTAACTTAATTTGGCAGTCGCTCTAGCAATTTATTGAAACTTAAGTGCACAATATTTTATTCAGAGTCGTTCATGTTTGACATGTTTATTGTACGATTTCTATGGGGTTACTTTTTTCCGGACACGGTGTACATCCGTCTATGTGAGTGTTTTAGCTGTAGTTACCTGTTTGAGTGCACTCATAAATTTTTTTCCAAATTGTTAATATTTGGCTGACTTACAAAGGTTAAGAGAACGTCCGTCAATGTGAGTGTTTTGGTTATACTGGCTTGTTTTTTAAACTACATGTTGTGCATAGAAGACAAGAACGTAGTGGGAAAATGACAAATAGAAAAAACTGTGCTTCGTATGTAGATTCTAAATCCAGTTCATCGACAGTGCGCGTCACTCCTGCAGGTTACCCAGTCGGCAGCGTGACGTCATTTGGTGATGACGTCTTTGTTCTGCGCTACAGAAGTCAACAGAAGGTTGAAGTCTACAGCGCCAAGATCTTTGCATTGCAGCGCCACATCACAGTTCCTGGGCTGGGTTACCGGTGCTGGGGTTTATCAGTATGTCTCATCAACAAATGTCTCTATGTATCTGACTGGACCAACGTCAGCGTACACAGAGTAGAGCTGTCTGGCAGCAATGCTGTGAAGAAGTGGTCCGTCTCAGGCCATCCAGCAGGTTTGTCAGTAAACAGTGAACAGAATCTGGTCGTTGTGAGTCACACTGGGCGTAAGTTGCAGATATTCACGACTCATGGAACTCTGCTACAGAGCATTGAACTGCAGGCCGATATTGAATATCCCTTTTGTGCTGTGCAGCTGCCTACCGGGCAATTTTTGGTCAGTCATACCGGCTCATTACATCGCGTCTGCTTAGTGGGAGTTGACGGAGCTGTGGTTCGTAGCTATGGTGGACAGGAGGGATCTGAGCTGACGCAGATGAATGAACCCAAAGGTCTAGCAGTAGACAGAGAAGGACGCGTTCTTGTCGCTGATCGGCTCAATAGCAGATTGTTGGTGATGGATCAGTCACTGTCCAGTGCTCACGAGATGTCTGTCAGAGTTGACGGAGGTCTGAACCAACCTTTTAGCCTGTGGCATGACCAATCACGCAGACGTCTCTACGTCAGTGAATGGAAAAGAAGAGGACGCGTGGTTGTCATTGACAATTTAAAAAACTTCACACGAACCCAGGTGGGCGAGAATGTGGTGGGCTGGAGTGTGGACGAGAGTGTGAATGAGAGTGTGGGGGAGAAAGACTCCACACCAACCCAGGTGGGCGAGAGTGCAAGCAGGAGTCAGAAGAGTCTGCGGCGGCTACTGAAGAAAATTGCACGTCCCTAAACGCATTTCTCGCATCCACTTTTTAACGCGTTTAACGGCGTTTAGCGCTCAGCGATGTTCAAACGCTAAACATCCGTGCATTTACGTTGCTTTTAACGTGTTTCGGCTAGGGTACAGGCCCTACACTTGCTTAACAACTAATCATATCCTATCAAAATGCTTAATTTGCATGTTTTTATGTGTTTATTTAGCAATAACTGTTAACAAACAAGATAATGTTTAAACGAACACGGAGTCTGTCTAACGCTTCTGTCTAGCTTACAGTAAAGTATGTATAACTGAAATCACTGAACTGTGTAAATCGTAGCGGTTAAAATGAAAATGCTTTATTTCAAATTCTATAGACTCGCCATGTGAAATTGCCTATTTGTGGTCAATTGTGACTGTGCATTTACAATGTGTCTCAAAAAAGCATCCCAACATTTTCGACTGTAACTTGAAAATCAATTATCAGATTTTGATAATTTTTGGTATGAATATTTCTGACATAACTTGCCGTCAAATAGCCATTCAGTTTCCTACCTCACCTAACGGTTGTTTTTGCATCACCTGGGGAAAACACAACCAGCGAAATATCAATTTTTTATCCAATGCGATATGATTGCTTAATTAACATAATGCGTAAAAACACATTTTGTTTAAATTTCTGACACTTTGGCTGACATTTTATCTAGTTTTCCATTTTTAATTACCTGTAGTAACACTGCTTGAAGTGTTAGCCCACTATGCAGATACAGGCAAGGAGACGCTTTCTCCATTCATTGACGACAGTATCAATAATGTTTTGCTTCAGACCAATCCAGGCTGCACCAGTCGCTTCTTGACTCTTCAAACATTTTTAAACTTCATCTGGTAGACACATTACTGCAAGACAGTCATACCTTGTAACAGACCGGCTGTTGGGGCCCACAGATTAGGATAGATGAAATTTATCGACGTGTTTTCATTTATTTCAACACGTTATGCTTGGTCTGCTTTCACCAGGTAGTGCAAAAGCAGACGTTGGGTAAAGTGAAACTAAAACACTTATTTAATAGCCAGTTGTGGCAGAAATATTTTTGCCAAAAATTATTAAAATCTGCTAATCTTTCTTCAAGTTATGATCGATAATGTCGGGGATGTTTTTTTCAGTTTTTCTGTTTATTTCAACACATTGCGCTTGATCTGCTTTCCCTAGGTAGTGCAGAAACATACATTGGGTGAGGTGTAAAACTGAACGGTCATTTGATGGCAGGTTGTGTCAGAAATATTCACGCCAAAAATTATTAAAATCTGATAATTGGTTCTCAATTTACAGCCAAATATGTCGGGGATGCTTTTTGAGACACAGTGTATATTACAGCGTTATACAGATGTAAAGCCTCGTAGATTTTGGAGTCACGACCTTGACCGTTTCGGGTCACATGACGTCATCGGTCACGTAACCATTCGACTCGCCGTTGTTAGTTTCCTATAGGTGGTCCATTATGACCATGTGTCTATCTAGCACGATTATGGAGATATAAAGCCGCAGTGACGTGATCTGGGGTGTTGCTACTTAAAGGATTTTATTCAATAAAATTGCAGTGTCGTTTATCTTTTTTTCTAAAAATTGCTCTTTTAGCTGCATACTTGCATAGTTGTTCTGACACTCAGCACGGCTACTACTAGTCACCAGGTCCGTCTTTAGAGGGTGGCACTTTGGCACTGTGCCAAGGGCCCCGCGCGCCCCAAAGGGGCCCCGCGCTACGGCGGTGGTCGCCGCAACGGACGATGGATCGATAGATCAATCCAGCTAATTCTCATCGCCTTAGGGATGAATTATTGTCACAACTTGAACTCAATTAAAAGGTCTAGAATTTTTTTTCTTGGGGCAGGGAGAGGGAAGGCTAAAATCTAAAGTTCATTTTTCCGCTCGCTCCGCTCGCAGAATTGTAGGTCCACAAGCACACAAGATAAGGCCTACCTTACAGACTTAAGTTGTAGTGTAGTGCAGTCACAAGGCGCTATGTGGTATTAGGGGTTCCGCGGGTAAGTCTGTGCCAAAGACGGCCCTGCTCGTCACACGGGGTTAAATGACGTACACTCGGGGCAAGATGACTTTCCTATGCGTCATCTGGTTTTAGCATAAAGGGGCAAAATGATGAATTTTGGCGTCGCATTTATTTAGAATTTTAGTAATATAGACTAGTGTCAGTGTTATCTATCAACTTTAGTAATATTCTGTTCGTTGGGGGTAAAGTGATGCGCAGAGACTGGTCTTTTGTCTAGCTCGCTTACAGAAAACTGGAAGTGAAAATCGACAAAATATACAACGTTCGTCAGCTTGTTCTTATCCCTTATAGGCCTACAACAAATCCGCGGCGGATCCAAGTAATGGAGTTAGAACCTAACAGAGAGCAGCTGAGAGCGGAACTAATCAGGAAACAATTGGCAGACGTCGAGCTAGGTAGAATTCGTTCTAGTGTTAAATGTTGCACCACAGCACAGCGCGATGTAGCAGTTCTTGACGGGGCACTGTCCTAAGCGTGGCAGTATAGCTAGGCGTCGTTGATATGCATGGATAGCAGTCGGTGGCGTCAGCTGTCCGCATCACGCGTAGGCCCTACTGATCCACGCCTGGAAAGCAGGTAGCGACTAGCGATCAGCTGAAAGTCTCCACTAGAAGTCGCATTCATCAATTTCGCACGTCAACAGCAGCTGCTGGACGAGCTGTATGCCTAGCAAGTTTACACGTTGTCAACTTGCCGCCCGTCCGTCTGCTGGTGACATTCTGGCGTCTTTTGCACCTTCGTCGCTGCAGCGATGTCACAACTAATTATTCTTGCCATTTAAACCGACATCGAACAACGCGCACCCGCGACTTTTGCGTTTGCACTGTCAATGTTTATTTACTTATTTATTTTGAGAACACAAACACATCCGCAGCTGCAGCTATCACACACGAGCTCTGCGGCACAAACGACTACTGATGACACTTGACGCTGACAAGATGGTGGGACACAGTATCGTCTCATCCCGACTGGATTACGCCAACGCACTGCTACACAGCACGTCAACGAGCAACATCAACCGGTTGCAGGTAGCACAGAACTCGCTGGTCAGAGTGGAGTGTCAGACGTCACGTTCCACAAGTGCTACCAAGCTACGTCAACAGCTCCACTGGTTGCCTGTTCGGCAACGGATCAACTACAAACTGGCGGTCATCACGTACTGAACGAGATCAACCGGCAACCCAGCCTACCTACATCATCTCATTCAGGACTATCTACCAGCACGTACACTGCGATCATCGGACAAACTGTTACTTACTCTACTCAGGATGGCCGATGGCGCTAGCGTTGTCAGCGAAAGCGTTCAGCGTTAGTGCTCCTTCTGTTTGGAACTCACTGTCATTATAACTGTAGATGTGCCGAACTACTCGGTACTTTCAAGCGTTACTTAAAAAGCAAACTTTTTGACATTGCATATTGCAAACGTGAACACTCAATCTAGTTTCTGCCATTATGCGCCTCTGATTCGTTCGCGACCATATGGAGCTATACGAATATGTTGTGATTGATCGATTGAACACAAGACGTTGTACAGTACAAATTAAAACTCAATAAAAACATCGTGTCCCTTAGACCAGAAAGGCCAAAATGGCACTTTTAACTGTCCATTTTCTGTGCCAGTTTTATCGAAACGCGATAATCTAAAAAAATTAAGGAATTTCACCAATGGTTACTGATACCATTAATAGGTATTTCAGATGTCACATGAAAACTGTGAAAGTTTATTTGTGAACTCGGACATCACAAAACGATCAATATTTCGAAAAAAAGTTTTGCCAATCAGCGCTAAGGGGTCCCGTAATTATGCCTCACTGTGTAGTCAGAGAAACTAGTTACAACTAGCAATTAGTAAATGCTGTAGTGCCAATCACTGTCAACCAATAAGCTCACACGACAGTCCATTTATACAAACTGAAAATCAACTTAAAAGCGAAACAAACTTTCATGGTGTACCGGTACAGATTTTATGTTAATCGAAACAACTGCATTTTAAAAGTTTTTTTTAAGAATTAGGCTTATGACGAAAATAATGCGCGAGTTCAGATTTTATGACACTACTTTTCACTCAAAGCGGAAAAAAGGTGCATAATTATTATAGTGCTGTACAAATGTGACACACTGATAGTAACAAATAACAATCACAGGATAGATAAAGCTTCAAAGACTCAACTATCTACAGCGGGAACGATGCATATACGAATCACTAGTTTGCAAGAACTTTATTGCCTACGAACTAAAGGACGAAGCTAAGCACCTCATATTCTGTCCAATGGCTAACATTTGTGCTCTGTGGTTAGGCCTACTGAATGCATCGTGCGGCACTTGCACTGTGACCACGCAGTCAGAAAGATAACGGCCAACAGCAAGCCCTACAACGCACTCACTGCACTGGAAATAATGTAATGAAAAATAATGGCTATAATGGCATAACCTATAAACTCGTGTGCACTATGTCTACAGTAATCCTAAAACCAGAACAGACAGAGTAAGACAGTACACTGTCGTTTCGACAAAAACAAAATCTGATGTAAATGCGAAGGCCACCATTATGCGACATGTGACCAAATTCTTTTTTTGTGAAGGGTGATTTTGTTCTTCTGTAAAATCGCTTAATCTGTTGCACACATTTGGCCCAGTCCTTCACTTTTAGTTTAACAGTGCATACGATTTAGAACTGCTATTGGACGAAATTAATATGCTACTGGAGAATACGTGATCTCGAAAACTACTCATGAGGAAAATCAGTGAAAATAGCAACTGCGTGTAAAAGTAAAGATTAAACATATATGTACTTGTTACAACGCTGCTTATGTAGGGTTAATCAAGTTGGTAACTGGAAACGGTTTACAATCTAGAAAGTGAAAGCTGATTGGCATAAGACTGAGCTAATGATGATGTGCATTATGCGGCCAACCTTGTCCGAGCTACCGAATGGATCCGCTATGAGCAAGCAGAGTGCTGCAGATATTCGGCCGCATTCGCCAAGTAGCTCGTAAGGTGCCACTCATTTCCCGTTCCTCTGAGGTTAGAAGGCTGAGTTGTTTTGAGCACACAGTAAATTAGCAAGCGTCAAACCGCAACTTTTTATGCAGTTACGAATCTGATAGCCTACAGGTGTTCACCGTCGCATTCACTGCTAAGGTCGATATCTAAAGAAGGAAGTGGGCCTATAGCGCATTATGGCGATAACTTCTAGTTCTATGTTGTTTTTGTTTTGACCACTAGTCTTTCATCGAAACGCGATAATCTAAAAAAATTAAGGAATTTCACCAATGGTTACTGATACCATTAATAGGTATTTCAGATGTCATATGAAAACTGTGAAAGTTTATTTGTGAACTCGGACATCACAAAACGATCAATATTTCGAAAAAAAAGTTTTGCCAATCAGCGCTAAGGGGTCCCGTAATTATGCCTCACTGTGTAGTCAGAGAAACTAGTTACAACTAGCAATTAGTAAATTAGCAATTAGTGTTTTTGTTTTGACCACTAGTCTTGTTTCACACACAACGACACATAACCATACATTACAGTAGATGAATAATATAAATTTTACTTCAGTAATACATTAAAGAGACGAAGTGATTTGAGAAAAAATATATTGTGTAGCTAAAAGTGTATTAGAAATTAAAAGGCGAGGGAAAGCTGCTCGTTGTAATGTAAACGCAATAAAATACCAGTACAAACTGCTAGATTTAAAAGATAGAGTGCCGCCGTGAGAGGATCAAAGCAGAGTTGAAGCACATTGTTTATGGGGTCACGTATGGATTATGATCAGAATCAGGATCGTTGTTATGGTCGCACGAAATCTCACACAACTCAGTTCAATATCGATGAAGTCGAACTCAGCTATATGACGACTATACATCATTCAGCGTTGTTCACCACCGTCTCTCAACGTACTTGCAATCCCAGAGACGCTATTCTTTGACGCAGTGGGAAGTAGAGCACTGTGCAGACAAGCTCTACGTCGGCTCACTGACACTGCGGCAAGTACAAAGTATCGAGTACTACATGTAGGGCTTATATCCTCGTTATGTGGTTGCTTCAACGCATTCCTCCCTATCTCACCGTTCAGTATACAATGACCCCACGTCGACGCATTCCAGACATGCAGACCACCGTCCCTGCCACGTCAGTTCATGTGTACGAACGTTGGAAGACGAAGATCGCTGCAGGTCCAGTGGTAAACTCGTCCCGACGAGACGAAAAGCGACGGTGTCCGGCTTTTTCGCCCCTTTGCCGGTTCGCTGATTTGCCCCATGGTGTGTTCGACCCCGCATATTGGACGATTCGTCGTTCCCGTCCCCATCGTAGACTAAAGCAAGAAACTGTGCAAGAAAGCAAGAAACTTCGAGATGATCAGGCTGCATTTCGACGCGGCCGTTCATGCACGGAGCAGAATCTTCACTCTACGCAATATCATCAAAGAGTGCATTGAATTTTAGAAGCCACTGAACATAAACTTTATAGACTTTAAAAAGCATTTGACAGTGTCCGCAGGGAGTCGTCGTGGGAGATTGTCAGGCTGTACGGTGTTCCACAGAAATACGTCAATATCTTCAAAAGTATACCTAAAATCTGGCTGTTGCATTAAGACCGACACGAACTTTATTGAATTCTTTCACATCGTCACTGGAGTTCGACAAGGCTGCATTCTTAGCCCATTTTTATTCCTGTTGATGATCGATTTTGTGATGCGTTATGCCGTCAACGGAGCAAGTCTAGGCATACAGTAGACTAAGCAGACAAGACTAACAGACCTAGTCTTTGCAGACGACATAAGACTGCTGGCAGAAACTTGGAATGGGCTGCAAGAGTTGACAACAAACTTGGAAGTCGGGAGGTAGAAAAGTGGGATTGGGAATCAGTGTTGAGAAAACAGAATATTGAACAAGTGCATAAGTTCACCTACCTCGGCAGCATATTCACAGATGATGGCGATTTATCTACTGATGTCAACTGTAGACTTGGAAAAGCAGCAGCAGTGTTCCAACGGATGAGGTCAATATGGGCATCATCAGTAATTAGCACCAGCACGAAGATGTAGCTGTACAATGTTATGGTGCTGTCTGTTGCTACTTATGCTGTGGCACATGGAAAATTACAGCAAAGATTTCACGGAAACTTAATGTTTTCCACCAGCGATGTCTACAGAAGTTGCTCCGCATTACTTATTATCTGGACCATGTCACAAATGAAAAGGTTTTAAAGAGAGCTGGGTCAACAAGACTGCAGTACATAGTAGCAGAACGCAGGTTTCGACTGGCAGGTCACATTCTCCGTCTTCTTAGTCACCGACACTCCAACGTGCATTGCAGTGGTCACCAGTCGGAGGAACACGCAAAAGAGGTCGTCTGAAGAAAACATGGAGAAGAACATTCCAAGCGGACCTACGACGAGTCCACATATCGTGGGACGAGGCAAAGACACTGGTGTCTGACAGATCATCCTGGCGGAAAGCTGCTGCCTAATGCGACTTGATGCACGGGAAGAACTAAGTCTAAGTAAGTAAGAAAATGTACAATATTGCGCAACCGCAAATACTATCAGCAGTTCGCATGTTGGCTTCAATGCAGGCACTGCAACTGCTGACAGTTATCAGCAATTCTGGTATAAGAAAGAAAGCGAATCATCCAGAGGGCGAACAAGGGGGCGATAACGTCATAAACCGAGGCAACAATAGTTTTGGCTGTAGCGCACTTGTCATATATATCTGCGACGACGACCGGAGTCTATCGCGACGATCTGCGCCGCTTATCCCCAGCGGATCAGCCGATCGCATGACTACTGCATGCTGAGCTCCCGCGGGCAGTCTGTCGCTCGCTCGGCAATGTTGCTTACTGCGTCCAGGCTCAAAGTTTGCCATCGAATCTGAACGCTCGCTGATCTACTAGCTGCCAGTCGGCGATTCTGCGAATAGTCTAAATCAGGCGCGCATTGCTGCAGGTCCTGTAGTGTAATACCGACATTGTTAAAATTCTGGCACTGCTCTAGAGCTGCTTTAATACAGAACTATGCTGCCATTCGTTGCCTGCGTCAGCAAACAACTGGACCTGCGGTGCAGCCAGCAGACATAACACCGCCCCAGTCATAGCAATCAACCACACTGGGTCTTCAGTAGCATGTAAGCTATATATATATACATACATTTCGGTAGCTGTAAGATTGACTGCTAGAAATCAATCAATCTGCGGAGAAGTCGATATACGTGCGGCGAAGTCGAATTCGGCCGATCTTGACGACGGACGCTGCTTTGTTTGCAGCAACAAGGCAGCAGCGACACTTGAACGACACAAAACTGCTGCGAATACACGACAAGCAAATATCTGGTAGCCGTCAGCAAATGCACGTCGACGAGCGCCGGTCGCTAATGTTGACATTGACAATATTGTAGTCAGTTTACAAACAGCTGTCAAAGTCTTCGCCGTATTCTTCACACTATCTTGAGGATCGTCACGTATTTATAACGCAATGTTTTTAAACCGGTTGTAAATTTACATTAAAAACATTAAATAGCAAAAATGTCAACCATACATACTTTGTATTGTGACACTAAAATCGTAATCACGATGGTTCCAAAAATTAATTTTAGTGGTACAGTGTATTACACAACCAGCTTTAATGACAATGCACTTGCGATTGCAAAATTGTTACGTCTTTTGCACGTTTTGTCATTTTTTTCGCATTACACAATCGTCGTAACACGTTACGTTTCTTACTTTAGTTGTTACAATTCGCCGCCGGAACTGTCAGGCACTGAGAACTTCTGTTTCAGAAACGCAATTACTACAGACAATGTCGGCACAAATAGATTCCAGCTTTTACATTCGGATTACAGTAGATCTAGGGTCTAGGACTCGCAGCCAGTGTCAGCAATAAATGCAGGTAAAGCATAAGAAGAATGTTGTACGACACACTGACGGGTCGAATAGTAGTTACTTGCAGTAAGATAAACCAATATTTGTATGTGTATTAATCCGGTAAAAGTGACCGCGGCTGTTGTAGCAAGAAAGGTTTAACCTGGCAAACGCAAAGTCGTCGAAGTAACGCGATGATAGATGTGAAGATAAAAATGTTGATCCTGTTGTTCAGTCTGATTAGCATCTCGCATCATAGACTCGTGATGAAGCTAGGGACTGCCCAATGTCTTGCAGCAGTACAGCGTGACTGCATGGGGACTCGCTTGAACTCGGGAAGCTATTTATTTATTCATTCATTTATATACCATCACAGGCTGAACGGTAGTTCAAGCCCTGTGTTAACGGCGACTTCTTTTTCTTATGGGAAAGCCAAAAATTCGACCCCCCACAGAATCAAAACCCCTGATCTGATT
>Ga0209367_1003436_pt1 | contig 21541 bp, 10 predicted proteins | sample WorMetLIZISLAND2_FD_187412 | JGI IMG/M metagenome (GOLD analysis project Ga0209367, IMG submission 187412) | Marine gutless worms symbiont microbial communities from Max Planck institute for Marine Microbiology, Germany - Olavius geniculatus... ...
ATGACATATAGTCTCATTAATAAGTGTGCCAAAAATTATTATAATCGGACATTCATTGTTCAAGTTATTGCAAAAAATGTAGTCACATGCTTTTTTTGAGACACAGTGTAGATTCTTAAAAATGTACGTTCTATGCTAAAAAAAATGTCATGCGTAAAATGTCCAGGTCTATCTCCAGCCATTTCGGCGCAATTCACTCTTATAATGTGTGTCGCAGCCAAAAATCGCAGAAAAATTCACTAAAAACCCCTATTTTGAGGGTTCAAGGCCATTCAAGGTCATCGACGTTGACAGCAATAAAAAGCTTGTCACCAGTGCTTGTTATGATAAACCGCATGTCTGTACCTGTTTGCAACCGTTTTCACGCTACACGAAATAATTGAGGTAAAATAACCACTTTTTAGGGGGGTAGCCGTCTTTGACGTCCGCCTGCGCCGGGCTCCATGAACCTTGGGGGTCGGGACTTGGACTGCTAAAATTTACGTTTAGTGCTAAAAATTTCATATGCAGGTTGTCTTAGTCTATCTCCAGCCATTTCGTCGCAATTCAGTGTTAAAATCTGCACTGCATCCAAAAATTGCGAAAAATTCACTAAAAACCTCTTTTTGAGGGGTTCAAGGTCGTTCAAGGTCATCGATGTTGATAAATCTAAAAAGCCTGTCACCAGTGCTTGCTATGATAAGCAGCATGTATGTACCTATCTGCAACCGTTTTTACATTATTCGAGCCAATAACGGCAAAATGTCATCTTTTTAGGGGGGGGGTACCCATCTTTGACGCCCTCGTTCGAGGGGAGCCCCTGTACCCAGTGGCACGAAATTTTGTCACGATAAACTAGAGACCTTAAGGCAGCCCACAGTGAAGATGTCGTGATCGTAGCTTGCACTGTTTTGATACAGATCACAAGTGTGACAAACGGATAGACAAACAGACGGACAGACGCCCAGACGACGGCAAAGACGCGCGAAGCTTTCTGCTGTCGCGCGTAAAAACCGGTACGCTGGCTACTCTAGTCCCGGAGAACGTTCGCACCAATATTTTTTCTTTCTACGTTTATTTGTTTTCGGGTTAGGAGCCCGTACGAGACAGACAGACAGACTGACGGACGAGCAAGATCGGTACTACGGCTGGCCGCACAACAAAGCGTTATATGATTGTGAAGACGTAAGATGAGCGTACACTCGACGGTGAGTTTAACAAGATGACTGGCAGCTGGTGGAACGTTGTTGTTAGCAGTACACTCGTACACATCAGCGCACTGCCGAGACACGTTCATTAGGTCGAGACGTTCACCGACAGCTCCAGCTCCAGTACTCGCCACGCCGTTACTCCTGTCAGAGTCTATAGCACGTCACCAGTTCACAGCTTTAACGGTGATCTTTAGCAGCATTTTTGCTCTGACAAAGAGATAGTAGAGTCAATTATCTGCACTGGAATCAGAATACAGTTTTACGCGCATGAAGCGACATTCATTTTGAATATTCCAATGCAATTTCACAAAAAAAAATTTATACCATGTCCTTGCAGACATATAAAATTTTAAAAGACGCTGCCGAACACGAAATGTTTGTAGTCAGTGTACGATTTAATAATAACTCCGCAGTTTCTATCATTTTATGTAAGCCCCCCTATTGTCATTTTATTTTACTGTTATAATTTACTGTTTTTTATTTCATTGCTGCTGTATTTTTAACATAAACAAGATAATGTTCACACGAACACGGGAGTCTGTCCAATGCATTTCCATAGTTTACAGTATATGTCCGTATAAATATAATCAGTGAGCTGATTAGACTGGTAGAAAAAAAAATCAAAAAGTTTAATTTTAAATTGTACAGCAGCAATGTTACTGTCATCTTTCGCCATTATTATAACTAAACAATTAACGTTGTCAGTCACGAGCCCATTCAATTCTTCACCAGCGCTTTACTATAAATGGTCTATCGTCACCATGCGTCTATCTGGCACCGTTGTGATGTGGCGTTTCAAAAATAATGGGGTCACGACCTTGACTTTTTGGGGTCACGTGACGTCATCGGTCACGTGACTATTCGACTCGCGGTGGTCGACTTCCTATGGGTGGTCCACTGTGACCATGCGTCTATCTTGCACTGTTATGGAGATACGGCGCCTCAAATGTTGGAAGCACGGACGTGGAGACAGAAAGAAAAAAGAAGGGAAAGGAAAAGGTAAAGGGAAAGAAAAAAGAAAGGGAAGGGGAAGGAAAAAGGAGAAAAGGAAAAGGAAAGGGAAAGTGGAAGGGTAAGGGAAAAGAAACGGAGAAGGAGAAAGGAAAGGGGAAGGGAAATGGAAGGAGAAGGAGGAAGAAAGAGAGCTTAAGAAAAGTTGGACGCACGGACGCATGGACACTCAGGTGATTTTATACTCTGTCCAATGCTATGCATTGGATTGGACAGACAACAACCTGCTGGAAAACCTGGTCGAAGATCTGGGTTTCAGCGAGACACATAGAAACAATAGAAGTTGAGTAACCGAGTCGAACGCACCTTGTGTCAGCAGCTGGCATGAGCTGTATTTACGCTGAGATCGACCTGTTGCTGCTGCTGCTGCTACTAGAGACGCCTCTAACATCTCGGTCGACTCATCCTGCAGGGACATGACCCGCTTGCGACGCCATCTTACTTCCGGTCGAGGGACGCCGGTCACGTGACAGACGAGCGACACGTTGGCGCCTTCCCGTACCGTGACGTCATCGCTCGACAGCGTATCAACGATCTGCGCCGGCACTGCAGCAGCAGCAACGTCATTACTGACGTCATTGGTTTAGATCGCAGCACGTTGTAGCAAGTATCACGTGATGATAAGATACATAATTTGCAGTGGCGCCGTGGTAACGGGCGGGGAGGAGGGGGCAGGGACGATTGTCCCCACTTAAATTTGGGCTTTCGGAAAATTTTGTTTTGTATGAAAGTTTTCGTCCAAATATGCAAAATTTGAAGCTCAAATCTTTTCACTTTGAGAAATTTAAGAACAAAATTAAGATTCTGAGCATCCACAATCTCGATCTTTGTCGGCAATTTGTGGCTCTCTGTTGAAATTTCCTGCTCGACATACTTTTTAGCCGACCGTACTTTAGTAACGGTCGAGTTGTCATGGTTGCCGTCCGTCTGTAACAGATGTATTGTGGCTAACGGGTAGAGCGTAGGGGAAAAGTTTTTTACACAAATAATTAGCCATGGGTGTTAGTCTTAAGCGTGCAAAATTTCAGCCATCTACTCCAAGGAAAACATTTTCAAATTGTGACGGGGGTAGAAAAAATGTGCGTTTTCGAACTGAAAACTGGCCATATCTGGGAAACGGTGAGAGATAGGGCCTAGGTTACTATTAATCACTAATAGGAAATGGCATATTGGCTTTCAAATAACATAAAAATCATTGACCTTGGATGAACTTAAAGGCCAGTGCGCGCTATTATGGCAAAACGCTGCGAGATAAGGTTTAGGTTACTATTGATCATTAATAGGGAGTCTCATATTGGCTTTCAAATGATGTGAACATCATTCACCTTGAATCCTTGAAGGTCAGTACTGCAACAGGAACTGTATAGGCTGTAGCGTGTTTTTTCCCAGAAAGGCGTTTTTATTTTGACAAACGTTTGCAAAATTTGCGTCCGATATTTTTCTTGTTCATTTACTCTGTAGCTATTTATATCGCTTGGCAAAATGGCCACGTGCGATGTCTGTTATACTAGCGTTAATTTTAGCTTTCTAGACAGCGTCCCGTTAACATAGCGTGCACGGAACTGTGTCACCTCTGACAAATCGCTTTCTCTCCGTGACTGGAAGTCGGACGCTGGGCTTCAGACGGAGGCGATATGGTCGGCTTTTCCTAGCGACAACTGGGCTTTTTGTTCGCTTACGACGCCGTTGATAATTCGCATTCCAAACTGATAAGAGATGACGCGACAAGCTGCCAGGTTGAATTGGCACATAAACTGCAAAAACACAATTGTTTTAAACCAAAAAATTAACGAAAACGTATTCTAATGTTTACTACGTCTTGTTACAGTCGCTATAAAGTTGACGACATCTGGCTATAGAAACTAAACGGACTTTATTGTGCTGCGGTAAAAGCGCGTGTTATTCCTAGGCTATTGGTACGTCAGACGTCTTGCGAATAGGTCCGGTCCGAAAATGACCTAGGAATTTTTGTAAACAAGGCCCCTGGTGAATATCCGGATCCGCCAAAATTGTCGCCACCGCCGAAAATTCGCCGAAAGAATGCGGACGCCGTAATCGCCGTCAAATTTCTGAAATTCATTAGTCGCCGCAAAAATAATCGGCTAACCTTCGGTTATGTTTCGGTTTGGTCTGCCTTTTATACCCTATTCACACCGGCGACGCCGACGCGACTGAACTGTCACGACAATTATGGACTGTTCTAAAGTCTGAACTAAACACGTGGATTAATCTAAAGTCCCAGCAGCATGTGCAAAATGCTCGAACTAATTTTTCATTGTGTTCTGCAACCTGTCTGTAATATTAAAGCTGTCTGTGTGCCATTGAAAAATTAGTGTTGTAGCTGCATTTCAGCCGAAAATTTTAGTATCAGCCGTAACTTAGCCGTAAATTTTTCATTCGGCTAATTCGCCTATTAGCCGTATTTTTGGCTCAAGCCGTATTTATTTTTTATAATTCGGCTAGGAAGTCTCTTCAGAGCTGATCTGTCTGCACGAAGCCCAGATGATGAGCAGTGGTGACTAGACCTAGAACTACCTACAGCGATTGAACGGAAAGAAGCAATTTGTCACCCTGCACCAGTCGTCAGTCGTCAGCAGTCAACGACAGTCTACGCCCACCACTCTGATTGACGTTTACGCAACTGCGACGACTCGGGGCGTTATAACTCGATGGTAAATAGTTTCTGGCCAACCGTTAAGGTCAAGCTTTGGGCGTGTTGTCTGTCTGTCTGTAACGCATGTAGGCTTATTGTGGCTAAACCATACGTCGAAAGGGGTCGGCGATAGCACCGTTAGATAGAACGTTGACGAGTTCTATAGGCTGGATATAGTAACAACCCTAGCGACAGCTGAGCTTCTTGTTTTAGACGGTAAAATGTCTGTTCCTGGCGAAATGTGACGGCGACTGAAGAGATTGACTAACTGAGAGGCAAATTTGTTGATATACGCAATAGGCCTATTTCTTTTACGTTGAAAATCGCATCCCATTACACTAACACAATGCGTGTTGACTGACCGAACCAAGGGTGAAGAAATTGGGGGGGGGGATCCTCAGCCAAAACTGGGAGAAGTTGTGCCCGATTTTGATTTCAGATTTGTGGGGATAGAAGCCACTGCGGATATGTGAATACTGCTCAAGTCTCCATCTCTGAAAACGTCAGTGTCGAAAGTCTCTGAATAAGCTAGAAAATCCCCCGAAGTGCGTCCGGATCGGGACACCAATATGTGTGCGGCGGAGATGTCGTCGCGTCCGGTTTCTAATTGGAAATTATTCTGCGAGGCGGGCGGACGGACGCACTGATCGATCAACAAGTCAGATCGATACGACAGAGGGCGCCACGGTCTGAGGTGACAGGACAGTGCACTGCACGGTCCAGGGTGTGACGGGCTGTGCAATAGGCCTACGAATGTTGACCGTCCGTCCGTCGTATGTACGCTGACAGCTTCTCGCCGCAAACTACTACTACTACTACTACAGTGTCGTGGTGGGGGGAGCGACTGTCCCCTGAAATTTAGGCCGTCAAAAATGTTCTTATTCTTGCAAAAATCCGGAGCTCGTTTGCTGCAATACGCCGAACCGGCAGCGCGGAAATGCGAGAAGTAGTATACAGTGTGAGTCAAAAACTCCGGCCAGTAACTTTTTGTAAGTAGAAGAAACTATAAGCCTATAAGATTGAACAGCAGTCCAGCGAAGTGTCGGTGGCTTGCAACGTTGTTTTCCAATTGTCGATAACTTTTTTCCACTGCGGAGATCATTGTGATCGAAATCTAAAGTTGTCCGAAAGTCGATGTTTTAACGCCGCAAATTTTACAGAGGGAAGCACAAATTTAATACTAATTTTGATCTGTGAAACTTGCAGCTGTCTGTCAAAGAATTGTGGAAAAGCAACTTCTTTCCCAGCTTTTTAACCCACGACGCCACTGAAACGACGACAACTGGACAACGAGACGTTGTCGTCGTCGTCGTCGTCGTTGTCGTTGTAGTTGTAGTCGTTGTCGTTGTCGTGACTTGGTCGATCGAACACCGCAGACATCCCCAGACCGACTGCCATAAGCCGTACGAACTAATGACCACAGTCTCGACTACAGACAGGCACCGTCAGAGAGAGACAGACGGACGGACAGTGACAGATACAGGGAGACAAACAAACAAACAGAGATATACACGTGACGTACGGCACCGATCAATAAATATTCCGTATACAGTACGAGTCGCTTGAACTTGCTCCTAGTTTTGTGCTCCTGTTTCTACGTCATAGCAACGTTAATATGTGAGATTTTCATTCACTATGTACACGGTGTCCGAAAAGGAAATTTGGTATTCGCTTTACCGATTTATTGTAAATTAAATGTACGAAATTTTATTTAGATTCGGTTAGATTTGACATCTCTATTGTACCATGTCTGGGGGTTACTTTTACCGGACACAGTGTAGATTGCAGCTGCAACCGCTAGAAGGTAGCACAAACTAAGACAGAAAAAAAACTAATGCACTCATTTGAAGTGACCGGATTTATAGAACAAAAATTGAATTAATTCGGCAAAACGCAAAATTACTGATCGGTGCTGATACCTGGTGAATAGCAAATGGGCAATTGCAAGCTTTAGCTGAAGGTTCGACCCCAAAATCTCCGCTTTCCCGTAGGTCAGCAACCCCATCTTTTTAAAACAATATGTTCCAGAGGTGCATATGTCAAACGGCATCTAAATTCGTCGATCGGTTTAAGCAGAGTGCGAGGACGTGATGTAGACGTGACAGACGACGGACCACGCTACGGAGAAATGTGTAGCTAAAGGCGGAAGCGCGTGAGCTGCAAGAAACGATTCCGTTTAAAAACGGTCAATATTTCGTGGAATTATGACAACGTACTATGTGACGGCCTATAATTGGTCCGACTCGCGCTGTGTAAAAGATTAACAAATGAACTAGAAGGTGAAGGGGCAAACTATATGAAGCTAATTGTGTACATGTACGTAGCCATGTATTACAGCAGATACGACCGCCTGCGGCTGAGAAATATGGAAATATCAGCAACTGTCTACATCGTTAGCAGAACTGTGTACCGAATCACGACTTTAACTAACGGGCAAACTTAGTAAATGTTTTCTCTATATTCCGTGCTCTGTTTAGACTGAATTTTAAAAATTGAGTCCACAAATTTGTGCGCCCTCCCCAAAATATTAGGAGCCAAAAACGTGCAAAATTTGGCGCGATTTCGAATGACTTTGAAGTTGGCCAACGAATATCTCCGGAACGGATGAATATATTTAAAATCGGCTGATCGACCGCGATTCTACCTGCGTTAGGCGAAAAACGTCCTGTAAACTTTAACCCAGTAACTTCGGAGATATAAATATGAAATCATATTCATCCAAATCGACTTTTTGGGAGACCATATTTCGGCCCTTAGAGGATGCTTCGCCCCCAATTTTTTAATTCGCGCTAGAGAATGACCAAGTCTTGCTAGCGCACCCCCAACGGAAACGGGGGTCTCCCTTACAATTTTTCACAATAGGGGGTCAAAAATTGGCCTAAAATTTAGCGTATTAGCCGCAAGAACTCTGGAGCCAGGCGGAGTAGTTCATGGAACTTTGCCACGTGACGCGCTGCTAGGTAAGATTGATAACGCGTGTACAACTTTGGAGGAGGGCACCGCCCCTAAAAATTGAAGACAAAAACGTCCGAAATTCAGTGCGTTTTACGACAATTTTGATTGTGACTTCGAATTTCTCTGGCACGGATGGTGCTATCGACAAGGTGTAAACGGCTTATCAACTACGATCTCTCCCCCATTGAACAAAACAAAATGGCGAACTTTAGTCCACTAACACCAGAGATTACGTGGCTAATGTTTACCCATCTTAAGCGTTCTGCGTATGCTAATGCATTTGAGTTCGGGCCTCGGACTTTGCTGCCAGGGAATTTTCAACCCCTGAATTTTATCCCCAATCGAACTGACGGCGCCGGGCGGACTCAAGTTGGGCTTTGCCCCAAATTTTAAGTTATTACTTGGATGGGTGGCTGTCTGCGGACAGGCAAACAACTAGGTATACAACAAACACCAAGGTCAACTCAGCTTTCCATCCCTCCGGGATAGGTAAATCGAGTACCGGTTTGTCTGGCTGGGGTTAAAGCGGGGCGCGTTCACCTGTATCGGATGGCAGGTAACACTGTGTGATCCCATATAGCAGGTGACGCTCCGTAGCTGAGCAATAGGTTTCTCATAAAAAAACAATACACGACCTTTAACGTTTATAGAACAAAATGTGAGGGCTGGCAAGAAGCAATAACCTTTGACGTGAAGGTAGACGACTTTGCTGCGTGCGGGCGCCGTGTTGACCGTACACCGATATCTGCCCGCGTCGTCGTCCCGTACTTGTCGTACCCTGCCTGCCGTGTGAATAGGACCCCATCATCACCATTAAGATCCTTGTATCTCGTACTTGGCGTACTTGGAGGTTCCACTCGTTGACGTGTGACCGGGCGACGCTGAATCGTGAATCGTCGATAACCCGTCTATCGTCGTACGTCAGCGGCACCGAATTCACGTCCAACCAAGCTACCTGACCACAACCACGTACAATCATGTCAACAAAAGCTTGTACGTCAAGGACCAGGAACAGGGCTTTGTCGCAACAACCAGGACAAGAACAAGGACAATGACTTCTGACTGTAAAAATCTGTGAACCCATAAAGCTGACGGAGTCAATAACTCGACACGAACAGAAATTTGCTGTCGCTTTACAACACCTTGGTTTATTAAATACATGTATGCATGTCCTCTCCATCGTACTTGTGTTTCTAACAGAGAACTCGAAAAGCAGCAGCAAATTCATAGTCTCTATCAGCAGCAGCGTATAGGCTAAAAAAGTAGGCGCAACAGGAAGTTACGATTTTCCGACAAACACCGCACATTTTCGACAGGATTCCGACAGAGCAGGCTGCGAATTATCAACAAAAATTATGCATGCTCAAAATTTTAATTTTGCCTCCGAACTGCCCAAAAGTGTTTTTTTTCAAACCGGAATAAGCGAAAAATTTTCGACAAGAAAATTTCCTTACAATTTTCAGACAGCCCAAAGTTTGAAAAAGGCAACTGCACTACTGCTTCTCTTGCCAGGACGCCACTAGTCGCTATTAGAATAAAAGCGCGTGCAGAGCGACGTAACTGAACTGAACTGAACTGACATGGTTTAGTTTTTGACGAACTGACCAATGGGCAATCAGTAATGCATTACAGTAGGCACCGACTAACGGCGTTGTTGGCCTACGTGACTACGCTCACGTACGCGTCAACCAATGACCAATGGGCTCGCCCTGCTTGCCCATTGGTCAGTTCGTCAAAAACTAAACCGCATCAGTTCAGTTACGTTGCTTTGTGCGCGCTTCAAAAGAGCATCGTCTATAGATTGATATACCTTGTACTTGCCGAGATAGGTGATGAAGCATGGTAGAAGCGCGGTCTGACCTGCGATCATCGTAACATTCTCAGAGGCCGAGTCAAACGTTGGCTCCAGGCCCAGCACTACAGACGCACAGACACACAGAGACAGACAGACAGACCCGCAGACAGCATAACAAGGGTCTCGGACTTGCGATGAACAGGTCGTGGATTCCAGGTCGGGTCGTTATCAAGTGGTTGCTATTTAAATGGGTGACTATCGGCGGGTAGGTAAACCATCTAAATATATAGCCAATATTAAGGTCAACTCAGTTTTTCATCCCTGCGGGATAGGTAAATCGACAACTGGCTTATCTGGCTCGGATTAAGGTATAGCGCGTTCATCTGTGTCGTGTGGCAGGTAACACTTGTGCTATCCCATATGGCAAGCGACGCTCCGTAGCTCTGCGCTGGGTTTCCCATTAAGAGTTCACAACCTTTCAACCTTTTAACAATAGGGTTGTTGTTGGCCTGGTCTCCGTTTTGAAGCAAACGTCACTCTGACAATCTACTTGTTTTTGTTCATTCTTTTTTATGGCTGCAAGCCGTCTTTAGCCAGTTTACGTTTTGATAGGCCTATATGGTTACATCTTAAATGTTTCCCTGAGCACCGCCCCCTTTTTCAAATTTCTAATGACGCCGCTGAAATGAAAAGTGAAATCCTGGCAAGTGATATAAGTTATAGGAGTCTAGTTTCAGCATCAGTTACAATGAGAAAGAAACTAATACACACGTCTCCAGTGCATACACCGACGGCCGGTGCCAGTATAGAAACGTTAGCGACGCTGTATTTAACGTATATAGTATAATACATGTAAACTACAATCAAGACGTCACTTTATCGGTGCAAACGCACAATCAACATTAACCCTTTAGCACGCAGCAGCAAAGCCGCGTGCATTTAACGTCGTTATGGATTTGATGGAGAACAAGCTGCAGGGCCTACAGCATCTTGACATGTTGGGATAGTATGGATTGTTTGTGGACCTTCGATTCGATATAAACTTGTGCCGTACAACTTGTCGTGTGTGTTTGCTGTCGACTTTTCACTTGTAGTGCATTCGTCATAAAAACCAGTTGTATAAGTATATATCGCTGGATGCGTTAAGGGGTTAACTACCTGCGTCGACGCTGTAATCACCGTCATACGCATCTTCATCTTCATCATCATCAACATCATCATGGTTGTCATGGTGACTGCTGCCGACGCTGGTGGTCACGTGATCCTCATGACTCATTACGCCGGCAGACGACGACCGACGATATCGGCGTTCTGCAAGCAATTCGCTGCCACCGATACTAACCAATTACTTACTTACTATACTGTGGGCATATAATGTACAGACTACAGTTGTCGCACCCTGTCCGTACGCATAAACACCAAACTTAGTATTTCACACTTCGGCCACGTTTGCAAAATTTCGCTGCACGGAACACGGAAACTTTTCTGTTTCCAAATAGTTACTGCGTTCGTATTTTGTTCGCTGTTTTATGTCCGCGCTGACGTGCTCGATGTGACGAAAAACAGAAAAAAATGTTCGGTCCAACGACGAGGTTTGTTCGGAAAATGAACGCTCTACGTAATCGGTGTGTCATCAATGTTGACAGCGGATGTCAGTTCGGTACCTTGGCGGACCGTCAGTGCAACAGCAGATGACAAGAATATGTACTTGAAACCTTATAAAGCCGAGACCTAGACGAGACTTTAACCGAAACCACATCACTGATAAAAACTAGCAGCAACGATACAAAAGTCGTCACTAGCGATACATTGCATCATTGTGCATATCAGTGATACCCCGTTTACAAGATCAAGCTGGCTCGACGAGCTGGCTATATGTTAGCTGGACGAGCCAGCTCGATGTTTGCTCGATCGTGTAAACGGGGTATCGGCGGACACGTGTATGACATGAGCGGTTCAGTTCAATTCAATTTAGTACGGTTATTTCTATAGTGCAATTACGCAGAATGTAACAGCGTATAGCGTAGTGAGGTCGTTCTGCTAGCAATGGCAAAGTAGAGCCGACAGAGGTCAGCAAAAGTAAATCGATCGCGATCTGGTCCGCCATTTTCAGGTTTTGCAAATTTAGCACCGCCGCCCGCGACGGCAATCTGAAACATTCTCTGGCGCTGGCGTCAAGCAAGAACTGGACAGCCGCAACTTTCGCCATGCAGAATCGCAGAAGACTTTTGTCAGCCACAGGATCGGTACGCCACCAGTATGGGTGAAAGGCGGTAGCGACTTTTTCACAAGAAGCCAGAGACACTTATATTTATTTTATCAGCATCGCAACCGGACGTTCTTATACTAGGCCTATGCACTCAGCATTAAAGGCACCTTCACAGCCACTGGTCAAATGTTTTCAAATTGTTGAAGTTTGACCACAATTAGAAAAAAAAACAAAAAAGAAAGTATACACTGGCAACGAAAACGTCACAGAAAATATTCATTTTAATTATGGCTCTCTCCAGAAAGACATTGTAACCTGTATAGCGACTGCGTTAAACCGGCAGTCGCTGCTAGTTACTCTGTAAATTAAAGCATACAGCTGTCCGTGGATTATGCCGCTAAACAGAGTGCGATCGAATGAATGATAATCACTGAAGAAAACTGAAAAGTAGATTAAACGAAGAGGCGTGTGTGTAGTGTAGGTTGTATCTAGCGTAGAAATGATCTGAGCGGATCGCGCTGCGGTGTCCGAATATACGTCAGCAATGTCGCTGAGTTATAGGCTAGGTTATCGCACCTTGCTTCAGTGCGCGCGTTGCGTTGTTTGTGGACATACTACCAAAACCGCGTTTATACCTAATACGCGCCCACGCGCGATCATGCAACTCTTCTGCACGGTTACATAATCAATCGCACGTATCTTGAAGCGTTGGCAGTCTTGGAAATATTCTGCCAAATTGAAAAAAATCAGACGTAAAACGTTTTTTGAAGACTGCATTATACACCGCGCTTAGAAAAAAACCCGCGCCAGTATCATTTTAACAATAACTCCGTGGAACATTGGCCGATTTCAGTACCTTTTTGCATGCGACATCACGAAGAAACTTGATGTAAACGACACCTGACCTTAATACTGTTGCTATACTACTTTGTGAAATGCAAAAGCCGTAGTTTGGCCGCTTACAACAATAAATTCGTACTGGGTAGCGCATATTTTCCCTTTCATTCGAAGAAAGCTGAGATACTCGGCGACTCGCAAATATTGGCTTTATTTTCTATTCGGCCTGTCACACGTTTAAGACGAAAATGAATCTGAACGCGACTAAAAATGTATGCATTCTATAGATTTATGTTTAAGGCTTCAAAAAATTGTACACTTATATGGCGAAATATGTTTTCGCATCTTCAACGCCGTCGCTGCGGCTGCAAAAGCTCTGCGGCGCAGTGTTCGAGGAAGAAGGCGGGTTGTCTCGCGCTATAGTACTCGCATAATGTGTGATAATAATTACGCGTGAAAGCTGACGATGTCCAAAGGCACTCTGGCCATTCGTGCAGAGTACTTCACTTCACTTGCTATTGTGCTGAGAGCCAGGTTTTAGCTGAGTGTGTCTACCGTTACTTCGTACTAATAGCCCTGCACTTAACGACGGACGCGTCTTGGTTCTAACAGAAGCGACAGCAAGTCACTGCACTATACGACGACACCAATAATACCGTATCCACTAAACGACCTTATTGTGCGACACCAATTCCATGTCCCAATGCATCCCGTCAGCTGAACACACCCAATTTTATTCTCATAAGCAGGTTCAGGGCGTTGTGGGTGGGCTGAAAAACCTAGGCAGCGGAAAAGAAAGTTACAATTTTCCTGCAGTAAGTTGCAAATTTCCGGTTAAGGAAATTATGGGTGCTCAAAATTTCAATTTCTGTTGCCAAAATTTGTCCGAGATGGGTGTTTTTAGCCCAAAATATAGCATTGTTGAACAAAAATTTTTGAACAAAAATTAAATTTTCTGACAATTTTCCGACAGCCAAAAATTTAGGGAGAGGGGGCCATTGTTCCCTGACTCCCTTCCATCCAACGCCAGTTACGCCACTGAACAGAAAATTATTAACATGGACGATTATCCAAAACCATTAAGCGACACTGCGCGGGCACTGTACAAACTAAGAGATAAGGTAAGATATGAAGAAAAGATGGGTTTTCTCTCAGACGGAATTAGAAGAAAGCCACGGAAGGCAAACTGTTCCAGACATGAGCAGCAGCGACCAGAGAAGCTCGGTCGTCGACGTTTTTCTATGCTGCACCAGCAGCGTGGAACAGTCTGCCACCGTCACTTCAAGAACTATCTGACACTGCGTCACTCAAACGAAACTTTAAAACATTACTCTTTCAGCGAGCGTTTTATCTCTCACTAGTTTTTACATTTTGTACATTATCCTTAGGTTTTACTAAGGTTTGTTGTACACCACTGGTCACTTTTGTAAGTAATTATTTTTTGATTGATTGATTGATCGATTGATTGACAGACAGTCGAATGTGGCTGACAAGTAAGCAAAAGAACCTCAAAGCGCAATTTGTGACTCACGTGGTCACAATGTACCGCGATCTCACAACCAAACAAAAGAGTGGTGCTTTGACCAGATTAGAAATATTAATAACTAACCTTTAAAACGTCTGTATGTCAGGGAGCGCGCCATTTCTTTCCCAAGAATCCGCACGGCCTCGGCTTTTATCCGTGATTAAAATGTCAAACGAAGTCTTTGAATAAAAGGTTGCGGTGCAATGTGCATCGAGTGCCGAATATTAATAAGCCGACTACAAGGCTCTGATGGATCGGATAAATATTATCTTAACGACAAATAATTAGTTAAGATGTCCATATTAAGCCTAAGTTGGATTTGCGATCAGCTGCTGAATTACGGTGCCACACATGCGTCACACGCTTATCCGTAGGCTACGGTCATTCGTCAAATATGATACGCCTAGATGAAATATTAACATAGAGAATAAATAGCTAGAGCGATGCTCACGTATTTTAGCTTATTCATTGTTCTCGATGCATGCAAAGCGAAATTTTGTTAAAAATCAGTCAATTTTAGTAGAAGCTACAGTGTAATATAGGTCTAGTATACTGCGTTTATGTTCAAATAAAAAGTACAGGGTAAGCCAAAAAAACCGGACCTGTTTGAGCGTTGATAACTCAGCGATGGTTAGTGTTAGAAAGACGTGTAATACGTCAAAAGTTTTAAAATGCTGTAAAGAATAAACGACAGATTTGCACAGTAAAGCATTTAAATATTTTTACCTAATTTGCATAAATATTCGTCACCCTCGAAATTCTGCCATATTTGACTGTAACACATGGATTTAACGTGGACATTTGAGCTCTTATAACTTAGCGTTGTTTATTGATGGAAAGGCGCGTAATATGCCAAAAGTTTCGAAATTGTGTATAGAATAAGTGTACAACTTGCATGTCTCAGCATTTAAATATCCTTTGCCTGATTTACCCAAATCTGCCCCACACCTAAAATCATAATAAATTGGCAGTAACGCATCAATTTATGTTGATTTTCATTCAGCATACAGTAAAATATCAGCAATTATTAACACACATGCGTTGAGCTAAGATAAAATTCGACATAAGCAGTTGCCCAGCTTTTGCATTCATAATCGTCATCCGTCCTTTTAGGCAGCTGATCGATCGCTGCAGTCAATGTGTTCAGAATCAGCTGAGCCCAGCATTTGATTAGCATACGTTTTAGCAGGTCAATTACTGAAATTTTGTGACCATGCTATCTGTTGCAATGCCCCACACTGAATAATTCACAAAATTTAAATCTGGACGTTTTGGCAGTGAGTTTTCGAGTTCAATGAACTCGGGCACATGGGAGTGCAGGCAAATGCCTAATTTCAGGGGTAATGAAGATTTAGGCAAATTAGGCAAATATATTTAAATAATTTGCTATGCAAGTTTATCCCCCTTTTGTCTACAACATTCTAAAATTTTTGACATATCACACGCTTTTCTACGGGTAACCATCGCTGAGTTATCAACGCTCAAACAGGTCCGGTTTTTTGGCTCACTTTGTATTTGTACCAGAATATAAATATGCTATATTGCTGCCTGTCTAAAATTCCTTGAACAACAGAACGCTATACCAATAATCTTAAGTTAATCAAGTTACTGTTATTATTTATGTTATCGTTTAACAAAAATACAACAGAGATATATTTATTTGCTCAATCTAAAACAATAACGTTAGTGCGGGTTATGATAAACGTAATGAATGCGCAGACCGCGAAGAGTGGAGCGTGTTTCGTAGACGCAAGAAGACGGAAGAAGAACGAAGAAGACGATGATACAACTGATCAGCATAATGACAACGACGACGATAATGATGCTGATGGTCTTCCATGGGTTAACTGGACGCTGGCGACAATGTCGATGCCGCTGCTTGGCGTAGAAAAAATCTGACGCCAGTTGCTGAATCTTGGTCATCCCGAGCATCACTAAACCACCACTCCACTCCACTTTACTAGCCGCTTGCTGGATGATACGTGTTGTTGCTACGGTCGGGAACAGCTCCTTTCGACAGTTCCTATTCCGACATAAAGGGTTAGAGACGGTTAGGAATAATGCATCTTTGGCCACGGCTGACCCAAATCGTTATGTTATTCCCACAACTGCAGCAAGTGTGCTGTAACCTGAAGGCGCGCACAGAGCGAAACAAATGTACTGAACTGGAATGAATCGGGCATAAGCCATAACAACAAAATTATATAATTTCAGTTCAGTTCAGTTAATCTCGTTTGCTCTGTAGGCTACATGCCTTAACATTTTGTCGGAGTAGTAGGTGTCGAAATAAAAACTGTCGGAATAGGATCAGTGATTATTTACATGCCGGCGACTTTAGCGTCGACTGTCGACTGCTCTCTCGGGCTTAAGTCGGCTGAAAATGCGCGTAATCATATTAATCTATGTCGACTGCACGGATCTCAACCGAGAAGTTTTTGTATTCTTGTCATTGCTAAAGCAGGCTGCTGTCAGTCAACAATGCTCACTCGAAGGCTGTAGACGAATCGATTGATGACTGCATCAGTTTGTATCAGTTTAATCGTCTTACTGCCAAAAGAAAACTCGCGCAACAGTATTGCTCAATCGGCTGACGACGAAAACGTTAATTGTCTAAACGAACCGCAGAACTTCCGATATCGTTGGCATTATTGTAACTCAAATATCATCTCCCTCTGGACGAATGCAAGCGATTACATATTCCTGGCGGATTATCAGTGTAAAACGATAAACGTTTTCTAGGCGATCTGTTCGCATATGACGTACGATACGCTGAAATAATGTTGCAATTTAGCGGTCTAAATTCCTAGCAGACCACAACATACACTATAGACATTAGACAACTGCTGGGAATAGGGTTATGGTAAGGAGTTAAAAACTAGTTCTCGTCCCTTACCCCTAACTTTTTACTCTAACCCTGTGGGATGACGAGAACTTGCTACATGTGCGATCTCATAGCTGTCTACATAGTGCATATGGTCTGCTAGGAAGTTAGATCGCTAGGCTGCAAAATTACCACCATTTCGTACGACTATATCGCTGTCGTGAGGACGATAAGTCTATCTATCATCAAAACATCAGTTCGCCTCTGTCAGATCGTCCGACGTCATTCTGCTATAGCAGCCGCTGAAGCAGCTCGTCCGCAGTGATTGTCGTCGCCAGTAACAACTAATCGCATGACGAGCAGCGACAAATGAACGCAGCATGCTGGCCAAACACATTGCACGCTCGCCGCCGTGCGCTGCTAACAATGACTCGCCGAGAATTAGAGCTGGGCTGAAAGTATTCGCTAGAGTTGGAATCGACATCAAAATAGAATGTGACGCACACCAGATGTTCCAGACCGTGGCGGATTCAAAGGGGAGGGGGCAGCCACTCCCCCATGGGGAGAGGGCAGCCACTTCCCCAATGACTGAATGCATTTTAACAAAGTGAAAATTCTGCACAAAAATGTATTATTTCTGCATAATTTTTTAAATGGGAAAAGGGGCACCACACAGCCCCTTCCCGGACCCTACTTTCTACCTTTTCGCCCCCTCCCTATTCCAAAAATTCTGGATCCGCAATTGGTTCCAGGTTAACTAAAAACGTGCACAAAGCGACAGAAATCAAATGAACCGACCTGAAAACTCAATTCAGCTACGTTACGTTGCACGAACCGTATACGATGCCGCGATGCGAGAGAACTGGCAGTTCAGTTTATTAAGTTTTAGTTAAGTTCGTTCGTGAGATGTTAAATTTTAGCTCGATAGCGTCGCAAGTTTATCAGATATCGACCGATTCTACGTTTTCAAAAAGCTATTCGCAGTTTTTTTTGATTCTGACGCTATTCTCGGGAGAATCATCATCATGGTCAGCAGCAGCAGCAGCAGTAGCAACATCGAAAGCCAGTAGTCGGCAGATGTGCAGCAAAAAACAGACCATCAGATAATGCGAAATTTAACACCGAAAAGTTAGCTTGAATAAAATTTACACTTTGTCCTGGAATATTTTGACAGTTGTATTTAATTTCGGATTGCTGGGGCAAAAACTGAGCTGTGAACATTTTAGCGAGTTCGTCACAAACTAGACAAACCGAGTATATGCACAATACATGTATATTCGAATATCAATAGTACGCCCAACTCTAGCGGTGATGCTCAGCGACATCAGCTGCAGAGGTAGCAGTAGCTTGATTCTGTCATCTAGCCGACGGTAATTAAACTTACTGCCGCAGATAATACGCATGTAGTCGGTGGTCAGATCGTGAGTGAAAGTAATGACTGATCGACGGCGTGTTCTGCCTGACAACGTGACAACGCGAGACGCGTTTCAACCACTGGAGTGAAATTAAGAATTAAACACAAGTGACTTGATACAAATTTTTAAAACCGTGTTGACATAAAAAAAATTGGCAAAATTTAGCGGGATGTGTTTTTTGCGACGTTATCGACTCCATTCGGTTGAAATGCGTAGTCGTATAGCGCGATTTACGTCTCTGCAGCGCTGGCGAACAGTAAAAATCCCGTCATCCGTTGAAGTCTGCTAGGTGGAGCGCAGATAAATAAACAGCGTAACAGAGTAACTGCGGTCAGTTAAAGTGCATGTGCTTTGATCGGTGTGCCGTGTTATGCCTCGTGTTACATTGCAATGTCCCACAATCACTGTGTAACGTGGGCAGGCTCTATACTGTACAGTACATGTAGAGCAAGAGTTTACCGTAAATCTTATAACACAAACCGCGTGTTTGCCACTTTTCCAAGTAGGACGCTGTTGTGATTTCAATGTCTTCCAAATCAGTCAACGATTTAGACTTATAGAACAGGATAGTGGCGTTTCGAGAAAATGAACAGTAGATGCGATTTACATATGAAGTCGACAAATGTGTGAAGGAAGTTGCAGCAACAGAAGGTACAACGTCAAAAACTGGAAACTTTTACAAACAGTTAGTCGGAAACTCGGAATGGTTTATTGGCAGCAGCAATTGTTCGCGTGCTGACACTTCGCTTGTGCCGCCGTTTGGTAGAAGACTTACAACTGTCTCGGCGACCGCGCGCGCGGACGTCACAGGCAAAACATCTGCTTGACGACAAAAATACTGCAACCCCGACCTACCCGCAATCAGCGCCAGAGAAACAAAGAAACAACAACTACAGGGGCTACCATAAGATGTACTGTATACCAGCCCAACACCTGCCCAGCCCGGCCCGGCCCTCGGTTGAACTATTGCGAACCGAACGCCGTCGCGTGTATCTATAATAAATGCCGGGACGTACGTGAAATTGCGCGCTCGACCTGATGACATCAATTTCTTCACCCAGCCACTGGTCGACTTTCTTCTAGCTCGGCCGAGGCGACGGCGCGGGGCAGACAAGCTCTATCAATAATGCAGCTTGCAAGCTCTGCAGCGCGGAGACGTCTTATCAAGTTAACATCGATAATGCGATGAGTACAGAAGGACACTTCACCGGTTTACCCGTAGATGTTTGCGACCAATGCCCTTCCTCATACACACGTGGATAGAGCTATGTACCGGTGTCGTGGGAAATTTGTCGCACCTGGAAAATTCTTCCCACCTCCATATTGTCATAATGTAACTAACGCTAACGCTAACCCTAACCCTAACCCTAACCTCAACCCTAGCCCTAATCTTAACCCTAACCCGTACTGCTGCGTGTGGGAATAATTTTCCGGTGCGACGAATTTTCCACTACACCGGACGACGGCGTCCGATTACCGGGTGGCGCAAAAAACGTCCCGAACATTTGCATGCGGTATTCAGCCGAATAATCGAAACAAATCAGCACAAAAGGACTTGTGTTACGACCAAACATCAGCAAATATGTGTAGGAATTTTCGCCTAAAACACTTCGATATTAGCCGCGATACAAATAAAATAGCCTTACACGCCATAAAGCAATTTTTGCAAGCGGTTCATCATTTGCGTTGCTCTCGTACGCAGGTTATGCCAAAACGTCACAGTAGGCCGAATCATCCGTAACTGATCAGCAGAAAAAGTGCTGAATAGGTCCTCCATTTTCCTTTGCCACTACTGCTAGACGTTTTCCCCACTGCCACACGGCTTTTCTAATTGTGGCCGTCTGACGGCGACATCATGCCATTTTTGTCTGAGCTAACATTCTGAAGATCTTTTTGAGTTCGCAAACGGTTCACACCTTCCTTCACAGACAAGCTGTTGCAAGGTATCCTAAACTGAGTAATGTGGTGGATTCAAGTCTGTTGAATGCGATTTCCATTTCTTTCGGCTGACTAAATCCGGCGTGTTGTGTTGAAGAAAATTTTGAGTTGCTTTGATGCGATGTGATGAAACGCTGTCTTTACATAATTGGATTTTCAACTCGCATTATGTCATTAAACGGCATTCAATGGTGTCATAAGTAAGGTAATTGAAACTTATACGCAAGTAAGAGTACATATTGGTCCACAAGTGTACAAAAAATTATCTCCGTAAAGTATACGCGCCGCTATCGTTATGCAAATTTCGGGACGTTTTTAGCGCCACCCGGTATTATTGGTTTACTTCGCTCAGCCGGACGCACAGGCTTTCGCAGTATTTTCGTGCGTGACTGAGTGCTGTAAAGGAGCGCCGTAACAGAACTGAACTGAACTCGCTCATTGGTCAGTTCAATTCAGTCCAGTTACGTCGCTCTATACGCGTCTTAAAGTTTCACGTCCAGTTAAACAGATAACGTGAATTGTTGTCTGTCCAATGCTTTGCATTACATTGGACAGAGTATAAAATCACCCGAGTGTCCGTGCGTGCGTCCAACTTTTTTAAAGCTATCTTCCTTCCACCTTCTCTTCCTCTTTTTTCCCCTCCCCCTTCTCCTTTCCCTTTTACTTTCGCTACTTCTTCCCCTTCCCTTTCCCCCTTTTCCATTTTTTCCCCTTTCCCTTAACTTTCTTCATCCCCTTTTCCTTCCCTTTCCTCTTTCCCTTGCCCTTTCCTCTTCCCTCTTTTTCTTTCCCTTTCCTTTTCCTTTACTTTCCCTTCCCTCTTTTCCCCCTTTCCCTTTTTTCTTTTCCTTTTTTATCTCTTCCCATTTTTCTTCTTTTTTCCTTTTCCTTTACCATTCCCTTTCCCTTTTTTCCTTTTCCTTCCCCTTTCCATTTTCTTTCCCCTACCTTTTACCTTTCATTCCTTTTCTAGATCTTTTTTTCTTTTCTTTTCTTTTCCACTTTCCTTTTCCCTTTTTTCCCTTTTCATTCCTCTTTTTCTTTCCCTTTTTCCATTTTTCTTACCGTGTCCACGTCCGTGTCTCCAATATTTGAGGCGCCATATCACACCTCACACGATAGTGTAAGTGTTGTAAGGACGACCTTCATGGGACCTTTATGGGAAGAGAAAAACTTTGACCCTCAGCCAATC
>Ga0209367_1003437_pt1 | contig 21532 bp, 9 predicted proteins | sample WorMetLIZISLAND2_FD_187412 | JGI IMG/M metagenome (GOLD analysis project Ga0209367, IMG submission 187412) | Marine gutless worms symbiont microbial communities from Max Planck institute for Marine Microbiology, Germany - Olavius geniculatus... ...
GCGTAACAGGCTGTGGGTCGTATAGCGCCCTCCACGTTGACCGGTCGTCGGCAAGAGCCCATGCGTCGGCAGCAGTGAGTCCGGTGTCCCGTACAATCTGACTCATCCATGTAGTCCGTGGTCTACCAGCAGGGCGATTCCAGTCGTGGTGTGGTATGTCTCCGGACCTGGAATCCACTGCAAGCTTCAGGGCCTTATGTGCTGGTGTGTTGGCGGGCAAACGGCGAATATGGCCGAAAAAGGACTGACGGCGAGCGGCTATGGCACTGAGTATGCTTGGCAGATTCACGAGTACTGTCAGCTACAGCCCTGTTGGTGACGAAGTCATTCCACCTAACACCAAGAATACATCTTTGACATGTCATGTGGAATGCCTGCAGCCTGCGTGAGTCTTCCTTCAACAGTGTCCAGGTTTCAGCACCATGGAGGCCTACTGCCAAAACACATATGTAGGTCTAGTGTAAATCCTCAGCTTAGTAGCAAGGCTCAGCCGATTGTGGCGCCAAACTCGGTCCAACTGGCCCATCATCGATGATGCGAGGCCGATTCGTCGAAAAATGTCAGTGTTGGAGTATCCAGTGGAGTCGACAGTGCTGCCCAAGTAGACGAACTTATCGGTGACGATATGCATAAATTAATACGCAACTAATACTACACCGATGGTCAATCTCATCTAATTGGTGTTGTCACTTTACCTTGTGCAATAAAACATTCTTTTTATTGTTACTTAATCGCAGCAAAATGGAAACAAACAATGTCAAAGCAGGCCAATTGTTAGCTCGTAGCTGTTTCAATTGTCAACAGCAGTAACAAGGCTTAAAAGTAATGCAATGTTAGAGTCAAAACGGCTGCATACGGACCGTGTTTTCCGGCAGCTCGCACGGACAGTCACAGTCAAGGAAGACGGTAGCCGTCAACATTTCCTCAATGCCGACAGGATGGATCTGTATCGTGTTGGACCACTGTTCGGGGTCCGTTGGACAGGACTTCACTTCCAACCGGACTTCAAAAGTCACCTTGACACACGCGTTTTGTGCAGTATTCACAAATGCTGCATACGACTATGTTTTTCGTCAAAGTTATTTTCATAAACATACGTATCTTAAATGCGTACAACGCAAACTGATAAACAATAACAGCTGTCAAAGAGCAAGACTATTACGAATTCGGAGTCGAAAAATATTACATCAGATTAATCAGACAAACAAAAAACACTTCGACTCTAGGTTGTGAAATTCTGCATAAACTGTGTAATATTACCGATACAGAAATCTACTCTCATTCACGAAAAATTTATAGCTACCAAATTGCCGCGTTGTCTTTTGTTATGACTTAAATGGCCACATAGAAAAAGACGGCCACTCGTATAAACTAGAAATGCTGTTGTAGCATTGGCGTCGCGACAACTGCCTCCCCTACCCCCTTAAATCGTAGCCTGTCAGAAAACGTTTTTTTGTGAGAAAATTTCATTTTTAAAGTACAAAATGTGAGAGATAAAATTCCACTTTGAAAAAACAATTAAAAGCAAAGTTGCAATTTTGCGCCACCATAATTTCTTCCAACGCAGATTTGCACTTGTCTGTCAGAAAATTGTAAATTCCTGTCTCCACCTCAACTCTTCAAACCCAAGACGCCGCTGCTCAGTGGCAGGTGGTCAACACATGCTTACATTTTGTCCGATGTGCAGGCCATCACATTTAGCGACGTTCTTCATCGCACCACTGCACACGAAAACACACGCGACAAACGAATTATCCCAATTAGTTACTTATGTATTTACCTATTTTTTCATTTATTTACTTACTTAATTGCTGCGTTTAAATGCCCAGCAAACAGTGCAGTAGTTAAGATGTTCTTTATGTTGCGATCTATTGGTGGTAATCTAGGCGAAAACTAGAAAACAAGTACGCATATTTAACCCTTAAATAATGAAAAATGCCGAAATGCACTTACAAATTTCGGTAGAGATTTAAGTGTATTCACATGGCCTAAGATTGCACTGTGACGCCTTACAAATTTTTTTCAGGATAATCGGATCAGTGTTCTACCTGCAGTTGCCAAAAAACGTCTTACTATTTTCGCCCCCTGTTCAATTTATCTTAAAATTAGTGTAAATTTGGTAGGTTCAACTCGCACAAGAGTAATCTAAAAGATTCAAAGTTGTGTATAGCTCTTCTTTTCATGAAAACGCATCTTCTCAAAGCTACGGAGCGTCAGCTGACATACCGGATCACACCTGCTACTCGACACAGATAAACGCGCTTTGCCTTAACCCCTCCCCTTGCATCTATGCAAAGGCCGGTACTCGATTTTCTCCGGAGATATGAAAGGCTGTGTTGACATCGGTGGTTGGTTATTATACCAAAATGGGTTACCTGCCTAAAGACAAACACACATCCAAGTAGTAGACACATGATAGCAACTTCGCCGGGCGTCGGACCCACGGCTTCTCGATCGAAAGTACAACGTTCTAACCGTTTAAGCACAGTACTTACTCAAGGCACTTGGAGTAGAAAGAGACGATAAGCTCGCCGCTATGCTTGCTCTTCATCTCAATGCTGCTGCTGATTCGCTGAAACAAAACAGTTCAACTTCGGCAGTAGCATTTCGACAAAATCTTGAGAATCCAACACCACAGCGTCAACCTATATGCTGAAGGTTTGTGAAAATTACGAACGGATTTCGATGAAATTTTGCGGCGCTCAGGATGGTGAAAAAGGCGGAGATCCGGATTCTCCTCCGGATTCCGGATCCTTATGCGAAACTTTCTTTTGTTTTTTTGGAGAAGGACAACAACAGACATTAGGCTAGAAAAGGGCGGCTGCATTAGATGGCGAAACTATTCTCGGCAGCCAAGGTTTAAGATCTTTAATATCGCTTTTACTGTTTTAACTTTTACCAGCGCGCTTCGCGAACCACTTTAAACGCCGTGTGATTTTGACAGATTGAAACAGTTTATTTGAACAATCTTGTTCAGTTTTAGGTAGAATCGCTCTTGCAGCGCAAGCGATTTTGCCCACTGCGACACATGTTTCCGAAGTGTGGTCTGTCTGTCTGTTGTCGTTTGTCTGTTTCTCACGTTCTAACCCAGTGAGTGTTTTTTGCTTAAACCGTTCGGTGGATTTAAACGTCATTTGGCAGGTCGACATGTGGGATCCAATAACGCTCTGTGTCAGATGGGGTCCGTGATCCCACAGAAAAAGGAATAATTTGGGGGTCGAGCCTACAGCCAAAACAAGGTACAATTGCAATTGCAGCTTTTAGCTCGCGAATACAAACGAACCGCGATTCCGCCATTCGCCAAATTATTTTGGTGTTTGTCGTTAGTCCTACGCATGTGAGATTTTTTTACAACGTTATGCACTATATTAATTTACGATTTACTTACTTTTTACTTACACGTACGAATAACGATGAAATGATTAAAACATGTCAGATTAAGATACCAGTGGAAGTTGTAATCACATCAAACCTCATAGTTGCTACGGATGAGGTCGACGACGTTACCGGACGTGTTTGTCAACACTCCGACTCTACTGCCTTCTATGAAGGACGCCAGCGTGTGGTAAATGTCTACCTGTCGCTGAGGCACGGCGAAGACGACATGCACTTTCTTCTCAGCCACTTTCTCAGACAACTGACTCACCGACGGATAGTCCTACCACAATATAGGTTTACTTTCGGGCTGCACTGTTAAATGCCACCATGAAATCAGTAAGCCGCGTCACAGGAGAACAAATTAGCCTAATTTGCGTAAAACAGTTTAGTTGTTTGCAGCCATAAAACTACATATTTGTCGTACATCATACTTAATGCGATTGGAAATTACAATTAACCAAACTGTTTATTTTACAATAAGACATTTCCAGTAGTAATAGGAATAATCTCTACACATCTAGCGGTAACTCTCCATCTCTGAACTTATCTCAATTATCGACTAAAACTCGACAAGTTTTTTAATAAGCTCAGTAAAAATGACAAAGCAGTAATATTAATTTACCTGCTTAATTGATTCAGTGTATTCTCCGCTGTCGTCCATGTGACATTTGCCATCGTTCGGTTCAACTATGCCTCCCAGCTACAAAATGTAAAAAGTTAAAAAGGTTAAAGGTGGTGATATAGCTCTTAATGGGACTCCCACTTCAGAGCTACGGAGCGTCATCTGCCGTATGGGATCACACAGTAGTAGATGTATAGTGGGCGTTGGTCGGGACAACAATAGGCCTATTGTTGTCGGGGTCAACCGGCCCATTGTGTACAAACTATCTGTCTAAATCTGGCATGCATAGTTCAATAGTCCTCTGTCACGCAGTGTAATTTAAGTTAACTAAAACGGAAAGGCACAAAAACGAATTTAAACAGATTCCGTTAACGAAAGCGAAAACGGAAACGAAAATGTCAGTAAAAACGGAAACGAAACGGTAACAAATAAGTTTAAAACGATAATAAAACGAAAACGAAAAAACCGAAAACGGAAACTGAAATAAACTGACAATTTTTGACACCCGATTGGTCTACTGACCTAGTTTTGGTTTCCAGCCACTTTCGGTTCCGTTTACTCAGACATATGGGCCACTGTTCAGTTAGATGGCCTGACCTTGACCTATGTCTGTTATTTGACCTTGTACTGTCCGGACCAAATAAACAGTCCGTCACATACATTCTAGACAACAGGACGGACGGGCCCGGCGTACAGTAACTTCGTTGATTGAATCAAACGCGTTACCACTACAGCACGCCACCAACCAACATCGTTACAGTAAGCCTACTACTTTCTGTACTGTAAGAACAGTAAAAAGAGAAACAATATGAAAAGTTATTCTAACATTTTATTTTCCTGCAGTTACTCCAGGGTTAGTGTGACAGTTTGCCCGAAAATAGGCCTAAAATTTTAAAAACTGTTATAGTCAAACTTTTTGACCTGCAGGCCAAATGGCCTTTCCTACAACACCAACAGTAAAATCAAAGCACTAAAACGTAAACATAAAATTCAATTCAATTATATTACTATTGATAGATCAGTAGCGAATTCAAAACAATTTTGAGTAAGTTTAAAGCAGCATGCTTCACTAGTTCAACAGCTGTACTACTAATTAGTATGCATTTTTTATTTTATTTATTTGTGTAAAAAGACAATATTTTTTCTCTTACTACACGTATAATATTACTACACTGGATATATACGAACTCAGTTTTTCGTATTATTAAAGTAATTTATCTGTCGTTTTCGTCCACACTTACCTTGCCGTCGCCGGCGTAATGGAAAGTGGCGTCCGTTGACATGACAACCAGCTTGCGAGATTGACTGCGCCAGCCGATCTTCTTCTGTTCATAAATCACACGCAGTGAAAACAAACCACCGTAGGATTAAAAGCCAGTAAATTTCGCAACTTTAAAACTATATCAGATGTTGTTTAATCTTCGAAATACTCTGACGGTTACAGTCGGCAGTATAATATTTACGCTTTAGCAATCCACTGCATCTATAACGTGTCGCTAAGACGCTACGCTACCTTGTGATCTCATCCAATAGCAGACAATTTCACGAGATACGACGTAGTATAGATGTCATAAGTTAGACAATATTTTTGCGAAATGTGTCGGTAGCCTAATTATTCTTAATTCGGCCAATGTCTGTGACAATGTCTATGACAACACTGTTTATTGTACAAAAATCGCAAGAGCAGTGAACGTACTTTGCATGCGACAACTTGCATGATGGCATCGAAGCCTCCCTCCGGAGCATCCAGGTTTCCAGACATTTCCGTCTCGTTTACGATTCGCTACACTCGACACAGATACCAGCTTGGAGTATTAGACACTACAATACAAAACACTTAATGCCATTTAAAAAACAGAGTCGCATGTATTCAGTTTCATGACTGGCTTTTCATTTTTTTCTTTTAATAGATACGTTGGGCATTTTTAGAAAATTTACTTAGGCCCAAAACTCGTGTTTCCGGTTGCAGCTATTAAAAAAGAAGAGACGGCACAAAATATGTTTGCTCTTTTTTTGATATCACGCCTGTTTTAGTTTTGGTTTTTGTAGCCTAAGTGCTAGATTAAACTAACTTTAACTCTAATTACAAGTATGTAATTGACCATTAGCTGAGGCTGACAAAAAAGCAAACCTTAATTTTGCGAAACATAACAATGACAAACTAACGACAATTTGGGTCTGATAAAGACTACAGATATAATCGATAGCTCACAGTGACGTGACTGAAAGTAACAAAAAACCCAGCTGTTGCTAGGGAAAACGCGCTACTGCTTATACATTTTTTTGCAGTACTGACCTTGAAAGTCATCCAAAGTCGATGATCTTGATCTCATCTGAAATGGCGTATGCGATTTCCTATTAGTGATCAACCTTGGCCCTATCTCGCACCGTTTAGCCACAATAGCGCTTACTGACCTTCAAGGTCATCCAAAGTCAATGATTTTCATGTTATTTGAAAAGCAATATGTCACTTCTTATTAGTATTCAATAGCAAACTACACCCTATCTTGTACCGTTTAACCACAATACATGCGTGATAGACAGACAGACAAACAAACGACATAACCGTAACGCGTCAAAAAAGACAAAGAGTACGACAGACGTGAGAAAGATGTTCTTACTCTGAACTCGCTGACGTTGCTGATGAGACGAAGATGATTTCTGAAGCCGTACGGAGCCGCACAATCGGAGCACCACACGCTCACTCTGTAGTACACAATGTAGTTATAATAATTATCAGTGATTTAGGACCGCAGTCCGACAATAGACTCCAGTCGGACTTGAGTCCTTACGTTGCATGATTCAGCCTCGAGCTCACTAGACTCGTGCTCACAATAACGTAATACATATGGTACTAAAACTACTAAATAAATCAGCAAACATGCAAACAAACAAATGCAATAGTAGGCCTATCCTGTCTGAAATTAAAACTTTAAGTCTAGAACGTGTCATCAAATAGACTATAAAGAAACAGCAAACTGTCAACTGAGTCGCCTGAAAGCTGTGCATGTGCGGCGTTTCTCCAGGGTTCATTTTTACTGTAGGGATTTTCCGTAATTAAATTTTCGTCCCGCGGAATTGTCACTAATTTTATCTTCGCACCCGCGGTATTTCCCATGGTTTTCCGCAACTTTTCGCGGAAAATTTCCCATGCTGGCCTTTACAAAGAAACATAAATTGTAAGTAAGTAATCTTTTATTTCTTAACAACAAAAAACGCCAGTGGCAGAAAACAGAAAATACAACACCGGCGTGTTAACATAAAAAACAAGAAAACAAAAAGAAAGAAAAAACCTCGATCAACAACGTGTCTAAAATAAACTGAAACGTCGCTTTGTGTACACGCCTTAAAGGCGACACTTACTCTTCTAAGCTGACGTACGGCATCGTAGTTTTATCGACAAACGTCCCCAAGCCGAGTCGGTAATTTTTCGTTAGTTTGCGCAGTTCTTCCGCTGAAACCAGTCCAGTCCACATCCAGTTGCACTGCTTAATTGAACTCATGAAGCTAGCAACAACCCACAAACCAATACAGCCTAATACTTGTGTTTTTACGAAATTGTTTCGGCCTTGTAAACAGTCAGATAAGTAAAAAAAATTATACAAGAAACGTAGGCCCTACAGTTTTCCTCGTAGTAAGCGTACCGGGTAACATTAGGCTTGTTCATCTTCCAGTTTTCTCGATTGTTTTGAAGTATAAAAAAATTAAATTAAATAACTAACAATACTGAATAATAATAGCAACTACTACTAGCCCTTACAAAATTTACTTATGCGCGTTTTTTCGTTAAGGTTTTTAAAAACTAAGAACACAGTCATTTACCTCTAATCGTCTTACCAATATTATGAGTGGAATATGCATCTGCAGATAAGGGCTAAACAGAAAAGTTGTTATCGCGAAAAAAATGGAACCATAAAAACGAACCAAGACGGTCGGATAGCGCAACTAGATTGTCTTTGTAACTTCGCATGGTCCGTGACACATCCATTAGAAAGTACAGATCGACTGGGTAGTTGCGTGCCATGCGAAACGTCACTGGAAATCGGTACACCTGGTCTGCACAGTGTAACAACACATGTATCAGGCTGTAGTGTACTGTAAACGTAGTAATACTAATACTAATATTTTACACACCGTAGTATTTTCTGTTTAAAAACGTTATAACAATATTTTAAAATTATAGTTTACCGAAACTTAAAGATAATAATAATAACATGTTGCGTGGTGTGAACTCAATGGCCACAACTTACCCCACATTATCTTTACTGGTTGCATCAGCGTTGTAAAAAAGTACAATATTTTTTCCAAATGATTGTGTTTTCTACGGAATACGTCCTTAGAAGATGTTAGCCTTAACGTAGCCTTGCCTTCAAATGGCCTTAAATGGTAAAACGTCACCGTGTCTAAGCTTTATATTTATTTGGTAGTAGCTACTCACTGATAATATTGTCACAGTAAAATTGCTTTATTAAGGCAGCGATACTCGTATGTGTATTGAATTGTGGTCGTTAGGCCGAAAATAAAACTCATTAAACAGTACAGTGTATAGTTGTATTGCAGTAGCTGTTCTTGGCATCATGACTGCAGAATACCGGCTGTGTCACAGGCCTATTGTCTGGGCATGCTGCGTATACACGGTGTTCCATAAAAAGAACCCCTTTTTTCTTTTTTTATAATTCACTCAAATGATGATCAATGGTTGATTACGAAATTATGAAGTGCGACTTGTATTGATGCAAACAAATTCGTGTTCATTACAACAAAAGTAAGAATGAAAAAAATGAAATAAGTAACCAGAAGGGTTTAAAAATAGAGTATAGTTTAAACATTATTGTATGCATTGATTTTCGCCTTGGCTTTAGCCTTGTACTTTTGTGGCCTTGTTGACATCTATCCTAACTGACGACTGAGTTCATTTCAGCACAGTTAGACCTCGTATACATACAGCATACAGCATACAGATGGCAGAATGAACAATATTGAGGTCTATTAATTTTGTACAGTTGCCTATGTCAAAACGTCCTAACTAGAACGTACTTTAAAATGCTACATAAATATTTATTTCATTATATATAACGACATATAGGCAAGAAATCTAGGTGCTATTTATTAACAATGTTTACAAAAATATCAAAACACTTGAGAAAAAGTCTGAAAATGCATTGCGTTGAAAGTTGTTTTTAGTTTAATCGAAATGTCATCGACAATCGAGAGAATATTTTGTCATTTTTTCCTTGATATGGACGTTTACGACGCAACGCACCAGTCGACAGCACCGCGACATACTCAACTGATATTCACAGCCAGAAAGAATTCAGATAAATTAAAATGACAGATTATTACTTGGACGGAGATTGATGTGAACGTCTTGTGGAGCAAGCTGAACGGCATCTGGTTCCTGGTCTGCATCTCGCGTCGGGTCGTTCTACAACCATACATTGAATACATCACTCTAACGATGGTAGACCACAAATGACAATCTTAAGCCAATTCACACTGCACTTCATGACTTCAACATCATTATCGGCAGCATTTATTCACTAAAATACAAGTTCATAAAGAACTCACGAACACACAGCTGGCAAGACATTAGGCTTAAAAGAGAGCTTACGGTAGCTTTAACTGTAGCCTACATCACCTGAGAATAACAATAGTTTGTGCGAGTTAACATGACACTAAAATAAGGTGCAATAGCATTATACAACACACTTCAAATATTCGGAAAAAAATCCACACTATTCAATAAATTTTTAAAAATTGATAAAAAAGTAAAACTAAATATAGACAGTAAGAACAAGACTGTCGAGCTTTGTTCGACTGTTTGCGGGTAGTTGTAGTATCACGCACGAAAAAACACCAGAAAAACCCATGTAACCTTGACCTTTGATTAAGGTCACATGTGTGACCTTGTGGCTCTAGAGGTTGTGAAGGAACATGTTCGTGCAAAATTTTATTAAACTAAGTTCAGCGGTTTATAAGTTATCGCATTGACACAGAGAAAACACTTTTCGATGATGCTGAAAACTATTGCCGTTGCTTCCGCGAGCAGTAGAAATTCCTTTGAACATTAACATCACACTTTTTTTCAACAAAAATATGGCGTGATGTGGTTGTGGTGTTTTGATCGTCATTTATGAGTCACCCATCGTACATCATTACATTGCCATAGTTTCAATCAACAGCGATAGTAGCACTCTGCCTAATTATACAGGGCCAGATCGCTATAACAGCGCACCTCATAGTATACCACGTGGCATATCGTATACATTAAAGCCTACATCGTGTCCAGAAAAAATATTTTACAGTATTTTCTACTTAGCGTTTGTAAGGTTAAATATATTTTCACAATTTTGGGCAATGTTTATTTCGATTTATTCCGATAATTAATTTTACTAAATTAATCAGAAACTTGCTCGTTTATCGAGATATTATTACTATGCAGTGTATAATGTTCTGTTGTCTATACGGTGAATTTAATACCCGGTAGTACAGTATGCTGCTTTGTGGACCGTAGATTGAGCTGCAGTTGTGCTGGAGCAGATTTTCTATAAGATCGCATCGATGACTTCCGTTGAAGTCCTAAAACGCATAAACAAAGCATTCACACATAGGCCTAGTTGGTTTGTCAAAAGACGAAATAAATTTCAGAAATATGTATAATATGCGCTACAAAGTTTACACAAAAAGCTGAACTTTGCTGTCCGGTAAAAGAAAAAAAAATTAAAGAGGAGAAAAGGAAAAAAAGGAAAAGGTAAAGAGAGAAGAAGATGTCGACGCCTATTTGTTCTATATTATTCGTCGCTAACTCGCTATATGTTATCGTTCTTACAGAGTTGCATTACTCATAGAGATACATGTAAGTTGTATATATTTGATGCATGAAACTGTTTACTTACTTTTTGCAGACACCAATGGCAGTTTGGAGACAGTGAGATGCATTTTCCGCAACGTTCCTGCTCCTGACACGCGTTTATCTTGCTTTCATCACCAACTATGATTCACAATCACGTAGTTCAGCGTAATAAAAATTATAAAATTCACACAAAATAAAATTGTTTAAAACATGTCACACATTATGTATTATCAGCATTATTACACTTATTTATTTAAAATTAAAACGTCAGTGCAATTCTCATAAGAAATAAAAATAGAGTTAAACAATGCATAAATAAGTCTACATGTAGGCCCTAAATGCTGAAAAGATACAACGAAGTCGTTGATGATGAAAAATTGCTGTAAAGTGTTAATGTTAACATGATTCAATTTCTTTATAATAATATTGCAAATGTCCTGTTGACTGTGGCAGTGATATAATTTACTTTCAAAACTGGACGGCTGCCTGTTTTTAGACCACACTTTTAATTCAGTGATAACAGCACGCGGTATTTTAATATGATTGCTTAATATTTAATATTTCTATTCGAATTATTGTCGCCAGCAATAACAGTAGAATACCCTGAGCGTTATTAATGGCGATAAGATGCAGCGTTGTTGCGAGTAGACTCAAGATCATGTTCTTCGTCTTGCAATCCGGCTGACAGGCGCGCTGTCAATCATTGGTCTCTCTATCAACTGGTGAAAGACAGTCGGGTGAATGCATCACACATAACGATCATAGTCCCATCTCCGGGAAACGCTGAATAACCTGCCACAGAAAACATCGCAAATCACGATATGTGAAGCGTTTGCGTATAGGTTGTCGGCATAATGCAGGTTTTTAAAATCAGACGCACGTACGTGTGCATAGAGGGCCTAATATTGTCTTTAGGAGCAGAAGCCGCTATCTTACTATAATGGGCAGAAAGTCTGTTTGTCTGTCTGTTTGTCAGCCCCCTCTAGCACCTTCCCTGTTACACAGTCGCGGACCCCGACCGCGGCGTTTGAGTCCTTGGGCCTTAGCTACGTGTCCCCACCTTGCCCCCCACCTTGCCTCCCACGGGCAGCTTGAGGGGGCGAGGGTTGAGTTGCCGGGTCTTCTTTCCCCGCTGATTCTATCAAGTTCGTCAGTAGTGCTCAGCTTCGTGGCGACATCTGGTGAATGACGGCCACTTAGAAGTTCGAACGCGTTATAAATTTCCATTGTCTGCAAGAGATTTTTAACTACAAAGTATTCATTCGTCGATAGGCAAATTGTCCAATGTCCGTATTCATCGTTTGATGACAGGCATTTAATCCAGTGGCGTCGATAACTAAAAAGTTGGGGCAGAAATTTATTGCAATTTTTGACAAATAGCTGCAAATTTTCGGCAGAGAAAATTGTGGGTGCTGAAAAGTTAAGTTTACCCACGCATTTTCCTAAATAGAGGATTTCCAGTTTTAAATTTCGTACTTTCGGAAAAAAAGTTTTCCGACGGCTTAAAATTTAAGGGTGGGGTAACTGTTCCTCTGTCCCATCCATCTGGAATCACTGATTTAATCTGTCTCTCGCTCGTAACGCTACCAGTAACGTAACGGTGCAGGGGTTGAAGTTCAAACTTCAAAGCGTAACGAATTTATATCGACTTGTTTGACAGACAGCTCGTCAACTGACTGCTTTTCAGTCGAGGTCAATATCAACGAGGATGAATTAATAATGGACTGCTCGGGAGGACCGACGAGCAGTCAGTAAATTGCGCGGTTTAGCTCTATACGCACGGTAATCACAGGGGCCATGCTGAAATGACACGACCTGCGCTCGTTATCCATTGATTTCAGGCCGACGTGCTTGCACGTAAAATAACAATCTTGCCCAAATGCTGTATAAATGTTATGTGTTAAATCTAACAGCGTCTGAAATATTTTAGCCGCAAAAATTCCTGGACAGATATTAATTTTTTTAGCAAAATTCAATTCATATAAGGTTGATAAAAACAGAACATTAAACATTTTTTTCTGCGACATTTCAGGCTATTTCACATGCAACCCTAGGCTACTTCGAGCTCAGCAATCAAAGTTTATGCTGAACACGACGCTTAAAATGCTGACATTATTTTCATTTGCAAATTTTCTTTTCAATCCGGTATTTTAAGGTACAACGCTAAACAACAAAAACATGTGATAATGTTTTGCAAAATGTTTTGTGCTCTTTTGTCAATCTGCGTTTTAAGCCCGCTGCGCGTTGTGTTTTTCAGACGACACATTACGGCACATTTCTCGGAACGTAACAGCGCAGCGGCGTACAACAGGAAGAAGAGGAAACAATTATTGTCCCCTATATATTAACAGATCTACAAATTGTCGAAAAATCAATTTTTTTCCAAAAATATAAATCCAAGACACCGCTGCATCGAATATGATTGCATCGTCTTGCTCGCCGTCGCTCGTTGCTGTTTTGAGTCATTGTCTCTGGAGTAAACACTGATCATGCTGTGAGCAGATGCCAGAATGATAGACTGACCCAAGACGATCATAACACTGCACTGATGTCATCCTCGAGACAATCGTTTTGGTCTCGAGGCTCGACGACAAAAAACTAAGATCTCCATCTCCGTCTTAAAAAGTCGTCAAAATTTGTTACTTGTAGCACTTTTTATCCCAACGAGTGTGTTGAGCGGCAAAAATGCAACAAAAGTTTTGTACTTTTCCACTTCCGATCTGCGTTTACTGGATCCCATAGAGTAAGAATAACGGAAAAGTAAGCCATAACGGATGCCTGACATGCCTGCGCGTTGTTTAAAATGTCGTGCTGCGCTACACCGTTTGATGACGTATAAAAAGTCGTGATCTTGTTTGTTTGTTTGTTTGTTTATTTGTTCAAAGAAACATTTAATAAAACAGTAACAATGCTCAGCAGAACTGGAGCACGCAAGGTAGGTCTATAAAAATGCACTCACTGCGGCCCAAAAACTGTCAAGGCACACACATGTCACCAGCCATAATACATCAACATACAAACTATTCAGAGACTAGAAAAACTACCATAAAAACACGAATACATTATCTAAAAATCAGTCTTGGTCTCCAGTAAATAAAAGCATAGATCTTAGTCGTAGTCGTAGTATAAAATGGATTTAGCACTGCAAATTAAAAATAGCCAGGTTTTTTCGAAGGTCTTGGGCCGTGAGAGTGCTTGCCTTGTTAGCATTCAATACAGTTCAGCAACATATCGGAGGCCACGACTAATAGCTATCTCGATCGATCAGCGCCTAAGTGACACAGTACCGCGCCATGGCTTAGGGAGCACAGGATCATTTTTGTCTGCTGCTGCTTCTAGACCTCGGTGGATTGCTTCCTGTTAAGGCCCAAATTCCACATCTTCGTTTTGCTTGTAGATCTGTTGAAGACAACAAGTCGTGCAACAAGCTGTCAAAAGCTTGACAGGTTGGGATGCTGCAGATTTGTCGTAGGCCTACGATTTGATGCGATCTTGTGTCATACAACTTGTTGTAAAACACATTCATAATCACTGGCGTAGCCATAGGGGAGGAAGCACTGAAGGCCTGTCCCCCTTAAAAATCTATTCAGTTACTCAGAATCGTGTCAAAATGCACCAAAACGCTTCCTTTTCACACACACAAAAATCCAAACATTTTCTTTGGAGGGAACAGATTCCTTCCCCGGTGGTGAGGAGACATCTCTCCTCACACGTCACCCGCAAGTGCGCCCTCTACATCCAGATCCTGGCTACGTCACTGTCCACAACAAATCGAAGCAAGTGTAGCATAGGCCTCGCTGCTGCCAGTCGCTGTATCTGATGATCAGACTGACAGACTATTCGGAGCCTGAACGTCGTCCCCACTCCGTCCCATTCGATGTATCATCCCACTCCTCTCAGAGCTCTACGGCATGATCTGATCTGTGCGCGCCATTCGCGTTGAGCTTTCAGCGGCGGAGCCAGTGACTCTGTGCTAGATGTGATCGGCATAAAACCCTTGATCTATGTGTATGACACGAGGATATATTGATGCCAGCCGCATATCCATTTGTTCGCCCGTTCAGACACATGTGAAGGACATCGGTTCAATGACTACACTGACGAAACTCGGTTTTCTTATTTTGCTAAATTGTTTTGGAAATTTTGTTGTTGTTTCATTTTAGCATGCTCAACGCACGCTAATAACAGACCCTGTTCTAGCGTGAAATAACATTTTAGTTTTACACGTTACCGAAAACTAGCCGTGCCTTTCCAGCCGGATTCTGACAGCAAAAATTAGCATTAGCCGTAGGTTAAATTGACACAGACTTTTCTGATGTAGCTTACGTCATGGATGAAATTTTCAGTGTCTTGTTATTAATTACGTATTTTTGTCGAAAATTTTTTTTTAAATCAAAATGAATAAACAACATTTAAAGATTAATAACACGAAAAAGCAATGTAAGCAAGGAGTTACTGATCGGGACCAAATAACTAACAAGTAATGTGAGAAAAGCTCATAAGACGCGCGACAGCCTATAATTATAAAAAGCGCTAGACGAGCGAACAGCGGTAAAATAACGACCTTAGATTTTACCCCTTTAGAGAGTACCCTTCTTTGACGCCCGCATGCGAAAGCCTCTTTGAACCTAAAAAGTTGGGACTTGAACTGCTAAAATCTACGTTTAATGCTAAAAATTCCATGTGCAGGTTGTCTTGGTCTATCTCAAGCCATTTCAGCGCAATTTACTTTTAAAATGTGTGTTGCAGCCGAAAATCGCGAAAAAAATCACTATTAACTTCTATTTTGGAAGTTCAGGCTTTTTTCAAGGTCGTTCAAGGTCGTTGATCTTGATGTCAATCGAAAGGGCGTATGGAACTTCCTATTAGTGATTAATAGTAGGCCTAACCTAGACCGTATCTTGCACCGTTTCTGAGATACCGCGACTTATTGGCTCAAAATGGCCAATTTTTTGTACCCCCTCTCATTTAGCACCTTCGATCGGAGTGACCTCTTTCGAATTTCGGGAAAAGCTTAACGGATATTAAAACTAGAGTCTCCCTGGCAGTCCATGATGAAGATTTCGTGATCCTAGCTTGCGTTGTGTTGACAGAATACCGGAGTGTAACAGACGGACAGACGGACGGACGGATGCCTCGACGATGGCAAAGACGCGCGAAGCATTAGATGCTGTCGCTCGTAAAAATCGATCTCTCGGTCAAACAATCGAAATATTGATAGCTTAAAGCTATAGCGCCACAATTCGCCAACGAATAGCAGAAAACATAAAAACACGTTATTCGTTTTACATTTTTTATGAGATGCAAAATCGTCCATAATAACAGACGGCTGAATACACTGGAGTGTGTTATGCTTGCTGTAATATTATGGCATGGATATCGACAGATTAATCATAAGCGTGTATATTGCTGTTTAATACGAAAAGTACTAGCGTAACGAATCAAAACGACGCATAATGCGTTTTTATTTCTGAACACAACTTACCGGCGGAGGCAGCATGCGCAGGCAATGAGCGTTTGACGAGAACTCACGCCGAATGATGCATCCCAGTCTCCGCAGCAAGAACCACTGAATCGCCCGCGTGAATCGACTGCTAAATTGCGTGACATTCCGGGGATTAACATCTCTCGTGAATATGACGTTACGGATAAATAATATGTTAAACGTTAGCGGCGTACTGAGACAAATATCGAGCGGATCAAACCAATCCCAGTAAATCTCGTAATTAAATCCAAATACAGCAGTCAAAATTCGCTTCCTCTCTATGACTAGTAGCTGACCCAAAAAACATATAAGGGAGGGTGCAAGTTTCCACAATTTTAAATTATCCTCAAAATTGGCAATACCGTCAAATGTGCGCGAATATTATAGTCTCAAAATGTAATTTTTTTGGAAAAATCGCAGACTTTCCGCATTTTGCGATGCTGCGTTTAATTGCAGTTAACGAAAAATAATGTGATAGGCCAGTGACTGCCTATTTGTGCTGGTTCTCGCTCAGAAAGTCACAGCAGAAGCGCGAGGATTGATCCCTATTACCTCACAGTCGGTCTGCAGCAACTCGCGGCCTGCAGGGTCCGCTAGGTGGCGTCTTTTCTTCAGCTCGAGCGCGCTGGCTCTAATAAGATTGTCGCAACGATTGTCGCCGGCACTCGATACGACGCTGGTCTGTCGATCCAGTCTGTCGGTCCAACAGCTCGGACCCACCGGCCGACACGACCATGCAAGGTGTCATGACGATTCATAGATTTCTTTCATTATCTGGAGTGCTGCGTACTATGTACACGGGGTGGTTGTAGGAGGGCATTTTAGCGCAGTCTTTAATCGCCCCCAATGTCCCGCTTATTGTTTTTTTATTTATAGCTTTTACAGAAAAATTCTTTATATATAACAAACAAAACCAGCAGTATTTCTTGCCAGAACTAGACCTACCACGATGCTTATTAGTGCGTTATTGGTACATTATCCGTTCCGCTTTCTCTAAGAGCGCCTACGCACTCCCCCCCCCCGTCATGTACATAAATCGTCAACCGGGGCACTAAAGACGTCGTAGCCTAGTGAAGGGCAGAAAACGTCACACAATCCCTCACACACGGAGAGAAAGCAGACCAAACCGCCCGCCGACTCATCGAGTCGATAGTCAAACCGGATCGATTGTCGAACGATTTCGATCTGTGACCCGCTCAGAGTAAATCTTCAACCAAATCCCCATGGCCCGTGCAAGTAAGACCTCAGACGGTTATCGTACTGTCTACGAGTAAACCGTCCGAAACGCCTTCACCGAGGAATTTGGATTTCATTAAACCATATCAACAGTCTCTTTGCAGATCTTTATATCATGACCGGATTCAAACATGGGAAAGCCGTAGGCAGCTAGCTGTGAGTACTGAACTAGTGAAGGCCCCGTGACTTGAAATACTATTAATGTAATGCAACAAGAAATGTATACGATTATCCAGTAAGGTACATTTTGCAAGAAAGAAAGCATGTCAAATTTTTCTGAGAGTTAGAAAAACGAATGTATGTTGTAATAAAACTATAATTTTAAAATTTTATTATGCTCTGTTATTGACCAGCTATTTAAAAGCAGTGCCAACTACATCATTGTTATGGACCCACATTAAAAATCCCACCGTGGTTGTAGGCTACCTATATCATCACTCAGCAACTTAAACACATGCCCCTGCACACGTTCTGCTATTCTATCGTCCGATGTCGTCTCGCATCACTGGTCACTTAGTTCATCGATGGCACGGGCCAGCTAAATGTAGCGGCGCTACGGTCAAGATCCCTGAAAGTTATTCAAGGTCAGAGAATATCCGAGCTCCAATCACGATTACGATAAGCGATAGCTCAACAAAAGATCTCTCAACTGACATGACAGTAAAACTGTCGACTTGACGATATCGTCTTGGTAACGATGTGTCTTGTCATCTCTTTTTCCAGGAAAAACGTGTCCCAGATTTGACTTGTTAGTTTTTACGTGTGAAGTTAGACGTTGCATTATGCTCGCACCGATCAAAGTCACACGCTTTATTGATGAATATTACATCATGTAACGAGGTGCAAATGTAAGCCTAATGTACGCGTAAATAGGCCTAGAGTTAGGCTACATGCAACCAATCAATAACAAGATATACACAACAAGTCGCTATCGAAAGCTTTTTTGCCATGTTCAAATGTTGTAGACCTTATAGAGCTTGTTGTACGATTCGTTGTTCAAAATGGGCCTAATATGCCTATGTCGTTCGGCCGATCCTAGGCAAAATTTACGCAAAGAATTTGACGCCTATAAAGAAGACGCGTGCTACCCCGAAAATGTAAGAAAAAGCTAGAAACATGATAAAAATTCCTAAGAGAGTGTGTATACTAGGTTCACAACTACATGAAGTAGTGGAGATGCGATTACATCCGTGGATCAGCGACTTGTTTGCGTTCGCCATTAATGAAGTTGGTTGAGCGGCATGACTCCTATAATATACTACAGGCCTAGCGCCTGTGAATATACGCCCATGACGTATAGCGCAAGCGATTAGCGAGTTGATCGTCGCACATCCATTCATCTGCTCATCATACTATCCATCCGTCCATTTATACCCCGTTTACACGATCGAGCAGACGTCGAGCAAACGTCGAGCAGACATCGAGCAAACATCAAGCACTGACAAGCAGGGCTGATGGAACCCCTATCCCTGGCTCAAATGTAGGCCTAGGCTTAGCCCACAGCTGATCACGTGCTATATAGGCCTTCCAATTACAACCCGCCCGCCCTCTTAATTAGCATGCTAATTACCATAGCTCGTCGAGCTAGCTTGATGAATGCTAGCAAACATCGAGCAAACGTCGATCAGACGTCGATCAATTAGCACGTGTATTTTGAATACATTGCTCGACGTTTGCTCGATGTTTGCTCGATCGTGTAAACGAGGTATTACTGCTGTTAGTATAATATAGGCCCAATAGGAGTCCGTGAATAATCTATCTGTCTACCTCCAGCCAGCCCTGAAGCTAGTTTTGTGGCTTCCTCACTGTCAAATAATAACGCTTACAGGACAATAATTGCTTCTTTGCTAAGCTTAAAATACGCTTGCTTATACGCCATATATACGGCGACATGCAATGACTGACACATCGAAAACAGCAAAAATCATAAAAAGGTGTATCATTCAACGGCACATTGACAGTTAGACAATGTGATAATGAGTGATATCACCTTTTTATGATTTTTGCTTTTTCGATGTTTGCTGGTGGCGTGGCGTGGTTGGTAACGCGTTTCGGCTGAAACGAAGTTACTCTCCGCCGGGCCCGGTTAGTACTGCGATGGGTGACTGCCTGCGAGCAGGTAAACCATCTCGGTGCGAAGCCTGCCAGCTAGGTCGACTCAGTTTTCTACCCTCTGTGGGACGGTAAAATGAGTAGTAACTCATTTACATGGGTTACGGAAGGTGGGGACCTTGGTACAGCTGACTGGGGTTGCCAAGCTGGCCGCTGCGCCAGCCTGTGTCTGCAGGCTGCACACGGTGGCCGTGCGGCAGGCGGCTCTGGTTAGTGACGAAAAGCGCATTAGAGACGTGTTTGCGACGATGCGCTATACAAATTGACGACCTTTACCTTTTACCTTTTCGATGTGTCAGTCATTGCATGTCGCCGTTAACACGTGTATAAACTGATGTTTTGTACATTTATTATTATAGCGCTGACAATTATTGAATTGTAGTGGGACGAGGAACCTACGTCAAACGGCTAGGTTCATGTGTAACCACAAATTTAGGCTATGCATCAGGATTTATAGGCCTATGCTTACATGCGGTGACATGCAGCAATTTTACGAGTCATTCTCCTCGCAATAAGCAAAACAGCTACAGCAACAGGCCTAAATTTTCATCATCGCAAGCCGCATTTTGGTTTTTGATGCCTGTGCTCGTGTGAGTGGTGCGCCCTATCACCTATGGCTTCGTGACAGCAAAGGGCAGAGTGCAATTGCTTTCCAACCTGTCATTTTTTACTAACCTGTCGGCATTTTTTTAAAAAAATATAAAATTTGTTTAAAAACCCCCATTTTGGGAAAAATTTCGAAGCGAAATTGGAACATTCTCGCACCGATTATCTCTGCTGTTGGAAATTTGCATTGCAGCTGTCTGTCGGAGAATTGCAACTTCCAAGTTCTTGGCACCCGCTCAACTTTTATGAAGCCGATGTCTATCACAGTGACTGAAGATGACATGAGGATATTCACATGTTGCGTCGTAGAGGAGTATAGGCTTATAGCGACGACATCCCGGGCGAACTGCAGCCAGTCATTGCATGGCGGCGCCGATAGCCTAAGCAAAACATCTTATCACACCGCTCAACAGAGATATCTCTGCGACGGACAACCGCGCAGAAAGACCGCCGGAAATTGGTCAGGGACTGAAGAGAAAAGGCAGAGGACTGGGGGAAGAGGAAAATGGATGCTAGAACGTGGTGGGCGGGTCAATGACTGCGCATGCGTTGTCGTGGCAGGCCTGCGTTCCGCCATTCAGAGTTTAATTAAACGACTTGTGCTGCTGCGGAGAGAGATTAGCAAGCAAACGTCCTGCGCCGAAGAGAGCTGTAGTCAGCTAGCCACTTAACTGGCAGAACGCACGCCTATCGATCGCCTGCTGATCGTCTCCTCGATGACGCTCGGCAGGCTTCATGGTTGTCTGCATTTCAGTCCGGTTTAATCCACCCGTAAACTTTGCTAGTACAGATCGGCTATTTAAAAGCATGCAGATTTTGGTTGGTTATGAAAAAATAAAATAAATAAATAAAAATATGGGTCTGTGTCATTTGTACTCGACTTTGCTCATAGCTTATTCAAAATGATTATATCAAATTTGGACACATTTGAGCGTACAACATTAACAGACATTCGGTTATTATTTTATATAAATGCACAAAACATCAGTTTATACACTTGTTAACAGCAATATTAAAAAAACTCGCACATCGAAAACAGCAATAATCACAAAAGGTGATATTGCCCGCATCACACTGACTGTGTGTCAATGTGCTGCTGAATAATATATTTATATTTATATTTATTTTTGTACATATGTCGAGTTATAGTCCATTTTGTCCCAAATTTCGTTCCCATTGCAACGAGAGTCAGTCGGGGTAAAATTCGATTGGCAGCATTCAATGGCCCATCCCTTAAACC
>Ga0209367_1003438_pt1 | contig 21528 bp, 16 predicted proteins | sample WorMetLIZISLAND2_FD_187412 | JGI IMG/M metagenome (GOLD analysis project Ga0209367, IMG submission 187412) | Marine gutless worms symbiont microbial communities from Max Planck institute for Marine Microbiology, Germany - Olavius geniculatus... ...
CGCGATAGACGGAGTGACTATCCGATTTTGAATATCTTCATCCGTTTCGGAGATATTCGCCGCCGAACTTCGAAGTCGTCCGAAATCGGGCTCAATTTTGCATGTTTTTGGCCCCTGAAATTTTTTTGGGGTGCACCGCCCAAAATTTTGGACCAACATTATAAAATTCGGCCTAGTACTGACCATCGTGCAAAATTTCACGTCGGTCGGCCCACGCATCTCGGAGATTTCGCGAGTGAAAAAAAATAAAACATCATGCGTAAAACAGAAGTCCTTCCGAAAACTATCGTTTTCGGGCGGACTAATTAAACTAAAACTCCACTTAGTTTGATTTGTTGTAAATTTGCTGTACAGAACGCTGTACAACAAATCTACGGCAAATCAAACTACTGTGGTAAAAGTTTTGCCTTAGCTAACATACGACTCAGGTTTGCACTGTTTGCTTAATAGCAGCCCAATTGTAGACCTAAAGTGTTCGGAGAAAATACTGAATAATACGATCGTTTAAAATTCATGTACTAACTAAATAATAAAAATTCATTGTTTTCCGGACAAAGCCGTTCACATTTATCAAATTCTCGGGGAGGGCGCTGAAAATAACGGACATGAAAATGACGGACCATCAAAATGTTCAGGCATAAAATTGGCGGACGTGAAATTGACGGACCAAGTGTGTATGCGTGAAATTGACGGATATGAAAATGAAGGACAAATTTAGACAAATTGGCAATACATGAAGTAGCCTGATATAAAATTGACAGACATGAAAATGTCATACATGTTTCAAGTGACTAAAGATATAGGCTTAGATTGAGTAAACTGCAACATCGACTTAGCATTGCTCCCCTGTAGCTAATTTTAAGTTGATGTTTTCGTAATATTTTATGCGTTTCAACATAATATGATGCATAATGCATATTTTACAACTTACCTTGCTGCTGTGATTTGTGTTCTGCCGTTTTTTAAAATGTTGCTCACGGCATTGTAATTTAATCTATTTTCAAACGTTTTCCAATTTCATGTCCGTCATTTTCATGTTTAGACATTTGATCCGTTTATTTTATGCCCGCCAATTCCTTGTTTGAACACTTGGTGCGTCAATTTCATGTTTGTCAATTTTTTATCATAAAAATTATTTTAATCTAGATGCAAAATCAGCTATAAATTGTAGAATTTATAGCAACATTTCAATTTTTTTCTGTATTTTAGCCTATAACTATTTTTAAGTGTTTTTATTTTTAAGTTGACCATTCAGCCACAGACCTATAAGCAAAACATTTACAAGTTGATGGTAACTGAATGTATGGCTGTACGCATGCTTCCACTGATTCTGTTCTTTGTCTTGTGTGAGTTATTCATAGCTTATCCGCGACTCGCCAATCCCCGGCGCGCGTTGTAACTGATTATATATATATATATATATATATATATATAGTAGTTTTATTACCTTCAGACTCAAACTGTTCTCGTCAAACTTGTTTCTCTTTTGAACGTGAACGTCTCGTGTCACACATACAAAATTATTTCGCTATTGAATGACTTCAGAAAACACGCAGGGAGAAATAGGCCTACTGACAGATCCGGTCTTTTCTATCAGAATCCGTCGCCGAAGCAACGCGACGAAAAATTGTTTGGTCGGTCAATTTTTTGTCAGCTGGATTTTGGTTTTTGACAAAATGTAGTGGATTGGAGAAATTGGACATGACCCGTGAAAAACGTGATTAAGTTTTGGTGGCGATCCAGATTATTTTGTAAATTCTGAGTCACCATAGGCTTAGGCCTATGTAATTCTTTACGATTATGAGATAGCAACTATTAGGCCTAAGTCCTTTGTGTTGGACAGATGGCAACAATTTTCTCGACGGAGGTTTGCGATGCTGATCGATTCTAGTCTTTCGTGAATTTACGGTCAGACAGATAAACAACGTTTTATACGTTCGGCGGAAGTAATGCTAATTCATTAACCATCGATGAAATAATTACAAACAACGATTTACAAAAGCTACATGTAGGACAACTCTATCCTTGGCTGGCATTTTGTTGTTTTTATTTGTGTTGCTGGTGTTGTCAATGTCAGTGCTGAAATAAATAAATAAATAAACTCTTTATAGTGAGTCCGACTGAAACGCAGTCTTGGCCCTTAGAGCGTTTTAAAACAGGGTTTTATGTGTGTTTAATACGTCGTTGAATTTTATACACGAAATATTATACACGATATACATTTTATACACGAAAAGCCCGGCCAACAAACGCATACTGATGCATTCGAATTAAAAGAACGCCTTTCGGACCTTTCGCCTGACGTTCATAGATTATTTTAAAACATTAATTTAGGATTCTAACTACGAAAGATGACAAAACCAGCAGCTGGTTGCGGTCTTTCTTAATGCCTATTCTAGTCGAACTTATTGCCCAAAACGCACGAAAAACATGGCGACACACGCCGCCCCCAGGCAAGCTGAGGAGGACGATCACTGGAAGGACCAGACTTCGAGACAGTCGATAATGAAGTCGTGTGGCTCTGTGAGTGACAGGCTGTCGAATGTGTCGCATGACGCAGTACGACCGCGATACAAACAGTCATCCAACCACAGACCGAACGCTCCACTGCACACGTACACACGCCCATGTACAAAGCGGCCTAAGTATGGAAGTAAAGAAATATGAAAAAGCACAAATTTAGCAGATCGTCACGATGTGCGAAATCTTAACAGCCTAGCATGAGCAGCACGCATGAACAACAGCGTTAACACGAAAATGTTTACGGCCACCGACCGCCAGTAACTTTTTTCACCGTGCACTTTAACCTGTAACCTTGTCGAGGACACTGTGCATTTAAACAAGCAGTATTTACGAAGACTTTAAAGCGCTTAACGCTCAAAAGTGGCAATATCTTACTCGGAAGCTCCGATTGCCAGACTGTCGGTGTTTCCTTTGATGAAATAACTGTTTTTGCCTGACCAGCCGTATTTCTACAACGAAGCAACGCACACTCTTGTATCTCACGCTGTTACGCATTTGTGTCAAAGTACTATCAGATGTCAGCTGTCGGCAGCCGAGCATTTCCGTTTTATAAAATCATTTCCTGGATGTATACTATCGACAATAATTTTTTACTGGGAGGCAGACGTTTTGGTTCATGGCTTTGTTCCTTGGATTTTGATCTTTTGGTTCATTACGTAACGACTGCGTGCGTGCTCATCTGTGATTGGCCAGTGGGTGTAGTCTCGCCGCTAGCCAGTCAGCTAATAATAAATCCACTGACCGCCAATATTACAGATATAGAGTCTTTATTTCAGCATTACCAGATTACCTTGTAAAACTCACATTAGTACAGGCATACAGTCCGTAAAAATTAGCTAAATCTGTAAACATTAATTGTAGAGTCCGGAAAAAATGGCAAATACGAAAAAAACAATTATGACAATTACGACTAATACACTGGCAAAATTGGCAAATTCTATAAACATTAATTATGACATAGTCCGTAGAAATTAGCAGCCCAGCATGTGACTGCAGTGTCTTAAGTACATTTCTGAAGCAGCATAAAACTGCTCCCATGCATGTGGATGTGAAAAGAGACAACTAAAAATGCTATGTAGTTAAGGGATTGTTTGAAACCTACTCAGCGTTGCAGTATAGGTGTTCGTCACGGTGACGCACGCCACGTGCAATGAAGCGTGAAGCCCACGACCACACCCCGGAACGCACCATGAACCGAAACGTCAATAGTACATTTCAAAGGCTTGAACCGAACCGTCATATAATCTTTTTATCGACAATAATTAACGGCTTAAAAAGTGGACCTACAACATTAGTCGGTACTACTTTGGTCGTATATGGTCTTCGTCTTACATTAAAACCCAAACACGTACAAAATTGTTAAATCTAAAAACCTAACAGGTAACACCTAAATATTTAAAACCTCTTTGGTAAAATTCATCTTTTTTCAGCCTTGGGTTTCTTAATGACGAACGCTAGTAGTAATGAAAACCCAATGCGCTGCAGTTACTCACGAACAATCATTTTAATCAAAAAGTTTGCATGCAGAACCAGCCACGCGGTGGGTCGGTTTTTGAAGTGGTTGTACCTTGAAAGCGGGAAAGAACGTGAACAAGAACAGTTCGCCGCTGCCGTAAAACGTTTCACTAAGTCGCAGCTCACACGGCAATACTGCACCGAATATCTGCAGCAAGCCAACAAAACACCAGAGTAAAACCGCCGTTACGTTAAAATAAAAAATGCAACAATGTTACAAAAAAAGCATTTTGAACACATGTTAAAGATAAGACGTGCAAGTTATGTAAAATATTTTGAAAATTTATTTTGCACGTGTGCTCAATACCCTAAAATATTTTCCAAGATTTGCAAAAAATGCTTTGCAGCATTTTCTACATGTAAACACGGCCTAAATTTAATCAGCAATTGCAAAACATAAACATGTGCACAGCATTTTTACCTCCGCCAAGGAGGTAATGTTTTTGCCGGTTTTTGTTTGTCTGTTTGTTTGTCTGTGTGTCAGCAAGATAACTCGAAAAGTTATGGACAGATCTTTCTGAAATTTTGAGGGTATGTCGGACATGGCATAAACTACCAGTGGTTCAATGTTGGGGGTGATCCTGCAGGAATCCTGGATTCTGGATCACTTTGAAATTTTCGTTACCACTGCGTTAAAGGGGGCATAAGGGAACCGCTGGCAAAGCGAAGATGGTGACGCCACCTGGCGAATAACATTGCCTTGGCGGATGTACCTGCGGGCTATGACTGCTTTCTAGTTGAAGATGTTTTTAGGCGAAATTGCTTTACGCAGCCTATGCGACTCCGTCTATTACGACACATTTCTGTGTAGCGTAATCCGTCTTTGACATTTTGTGTTTCCTGCTTCAATCATTTCACGGATTTAGATGTTATTTGGCATGTACAGTGTGCATTTTGTGAAATGCAATGGCACATTAGCCTAAGTGTGTCAGATGGCGTCCTGCCCCAAGGAAAAGAGGAGATTATGGAATCAAACCACCAGCCATAACTTGGAATGGCGTAAATGTGACAGATTGCGCGTTTTAGCAAATTATTTTGATGCTTCTTTTTTCTTCCACTTGCGAGTAATGTCGTACATGGCAGATGTGCATGAAGTGATGGAAACAACTGCTGATCTCTCCGGCGTATGACAAGCAAAAATATAATCACAATTACTTACATGCAGCAGTTGGTCACGAATGATAAGCAGTACGGGACAGCCGGTATGAAGCGAGCTATGACGATATAATGTCTGCAGACTGAAACCGTCTCGGTCACTGCTGTATACGGACAGCCACGAACGACCGTCGGCACGCGCCGGCAGGTGCTCCCGTAACTATATACGCACAAGCTTACGGAGTAGTATTTTTATATATTATGTAGACTAAGCAATAAAATAATATCACTCAAACAAAGCATTTCACAGTCATTTAAGACCTCACGATGCTGAAAAATAAAAAAAATTGTTAACTACCAGTTTTTGTAAACTGGTGTCAATATTTTGTAAGAAACTGATATAGGGCCTATGATCTTTAATCATCACTTCCTGCAAATTTAACCCAGAATGCATGTGCTAGTACAGAGACTTTAAATATCGCTCAATATTTGATCCAGTTATAACATAACTTAATATTATACTTTACTGCACCACTCCGTGCATTGTGTCTACGCTTGAAACCAAAAAACATTTTCAAAATTGTTTTGCAAATGTTCGGGACACTGCACATTTCGGCAAATACTCTAATGGCGGTCAAACGCAAAGCAAAATACTAAACAAAAACATTTGCTTTATTAACCATGGCCTGACTCGCACACATAGACGTGAAGTGGTACACGTACAGTTCGTATGTGGTTGTCGGTGAATATGTTGCTGGGATGAGAGAGTTCCGGCAGAGGCAAGTTGTACAGTTCAGCAGCTGACAGCGTGCGTCGATATACCGGCTTCACGCGAGCTTTCTGTATGTACACACATACGTCACACATCCAATAGGCCTGTACTTTTAGGTGTCCATGTGAGAGGAAATTCCCAGTCGGGCTTAGGGGCTAACCCCGGCCGCTACAGTGTTTGAAAAACGAAGTAAGTCCCAATACTGAAACATTGTTACAGACTTAACGACAGAATGTGTATTGTTTAATCAAACGCACAAACAGTTTCACGTTCCAAATTAAACATAACACTTAGTTGTAAGCCTAAATGTCGACGAAAACGCCAAAAAACTCAGCTTTTCCCGTTTTATATATCTTTATTTGGCCATAGAGACAGCATCAACACATTGTACACAGATAAAAAAAATAAGAGAAACAGACATAAAAAACACACTTGGGCCTAAAACCTAAATAAGAACAGAAATACACAAATCGTTTTCAACGTTTTCATTAGATTACTGCTGTTTGCTTCCATTCGTGCCAACATTTTCGTTTTCGATTTTTTGTTCGTTATCGAAATGCCTTTGAACCGGTTTTAGCGCACTTGCTTGTGCGTTTTGATCGTGGAGCCGAGGTACATGTAAGTAAAGAGCTGGCCCCAGCGCTTACGCACAGCTACTGGCTAAACTCCCTGGATTATTTCGGTTCTAGACACTCTGCTGCATTCCTATACCTTTGCTCGCACAGCTATCCGGCTAAACCTATTGTAGCTACGTTTCCTAAGCTAAATTCTTCTTTATTTTCAGAGACCTATCTTCGACTGCTGCTAGCCAACCACACCCAAGCAACACCTTCTATCTATATCATAGCTCATACACACCTACTCAACTCTGGCTGCATAAGTAACACGGTGGACAAGAGCAGAGCACTGTTGGTATAGTATAGGCTGATTACCTGGTGTGGTGAGACGAGCTCTGTGCTGACGACGTCCGTTGACTCGTCACTGTTGACGCTGCTGTCCACGTCCCTGACGCTGACTCCACAGCTTGATAGCACCTCCACCAGACCAGCCACCCTACACATCAAGCGCTTAATTAGTGGTTAGAGTATCTTTTTAAATCACGAGATTTACAAAATCTCGTTCAAAGATATGCAATGTAGGTCCATTACGTTCGTTCAAACTTTTAAAAAACTCAGCTTGTCACCATTGTCATTTTAGTTTAGTTCCAATCCTGGTTCTTGTGCATCAAACGCAAATCGTTTTCGTAACAACATTGCTTCTAAGGTAGAACGTAGACAGAAGAGCGATACGGTTACTACCGTTGAGTAGGAAGAGCAAAGTAATGTTGAATGACGGCGACGGTCGGCAGAAAAGATTTGATGAGTAAACTGATGGTAGGCATACTCTCAGTTTGCTGCATCTGAGTCTGTGATGAGACCAAGCCAAGCTTCACCGTCATGTACCGAACGTCCGTATTCGCTATACGCACAAACACACACACACACATTATTCAAACTCAACTCTATATGCTGGCCCTGACCTCAATAGAAACAAGTAAGAATTTGATGGGGTCAATTCGTTTTTATAAGCGTAAATAAAAAAGCGCATCAATCAATTCACACGCATCGTAAAGTAACAAGTCAAAGTTCGAAATATGATACTCAATTTGTATTAGCTAAGATATCTGGAAAACGAATACTTCGAAAAAAAACTTTCTAAAACATGTAGCCATAAATAAACAAAACAATGGACATATATTGGAATTTTTTGTCGGTATACGCGTGCTTAAATTATATGCGCGTTTTGCGATAAACCTCAAACTAAATCGCGTGAGAGTTTGCTTTAGTTCCGTTTTAGTTTTGCCAAAAATGTATACACGCCTAACAGCAAATACGCAAAAACAAAATTGTATGCGAATCGTATAAGAGTAAACTTAATGCGCCTCTATGTCTTACATCTGCGACACCGAAAACTGACACACAGGTTACCACTGCCGTAAGCAATGTTAACGCCAATTTCGACTATTCTGCGTTTTTTTTGTTTTCAAGTTAGGGGCCCATACGAGCAGACAAACAGATCTCTATTGTCTCGCAAATTATCGAAATGACAACTTACGGTTGGTTTTTCATTTACGAACGAAGACACAGACGGACGGACAAGATGCGTAATGCGGCCTACAAGACGGTGGTATAATAACCCTGCGAGTCGAAGTCAAGTATAGTGGCTTGGCGTGACCGTGACCACGTGGTCTTCCTGTGATCATGACTCTCGCTACCAGTACCGTCAGCAGCATGTGTATTCGTAGTCGTAGTAGTAGTAGCAGTAGTAGTAGTAGTCGTCGTTGTTGTTGTTGTTGTGGCAGCAGTTGTGCTTTCGTTAGTGGCGTCGTCGTCGTCGTCGTCGCTTGTAGGAAATTCAAAGACGCGCGAAGAAGCCGAATCAGATAGCAGCTTTCTACCTTCTGTCCTGCCATAATAATAACACACATCACTGTCCACACCGAGTACAATGTTATTCTGCTTCTACACCAAGTACCTGCAGAAATTCTCAAACAAACATACAACTTACTACTTGTTATGGTCTTAGGTCTAATCTGCGCAATTCGTGATATAAACTAAACAATGACAATGTGTGGTCGTCCGTTTAGTTATATGCGTAGACTATTATTGCATGCATGCGCAACCGTAGCCTATTACCTTCACCCTAAACTTGATCCTGAACTTTGACCTTTTAAAGTAAAATTACTTCTGCCTTAAAAATATTTATAGCGATGTTGGTTTTTATGCCTTTTTGTTTTAGAGACACCCGCGCAGGACAAATGGCCTATTAAGACAACCGGTGGCTTGCATAATATAGACTGAGAGAGAGAGAGAGAGAAAGACAGACAGACTTTGCCATAAAAAGATGAGGCTGAGGCGAACTGTCGCTGATGTCTACGCTGTTGATGAGCTGTCTGTTGAGTCTGACACGAGACATCGAGTCATCGCCGTCTACGTCACTATCCACTGCTGACTGAGCGCTGTCAACCGCCCTGTCAAACCTCAGCTGGTCTTCGTACACAGTCAGCATCCCCGTCACGGGCGACACTGAATCCTAACACAGCATCATTATCATTGTCATCAGCATTGTCATTATGATCAAAGTGGCGTTTATTATGCGGCCGTTCACATGCTGTCTGTACCACATCTCACTAGTAATACTATGACTGTGGGCTGCAGTAATGCATGTTTGACGCTGTCGACGGACGTCACGTTGCTTCCACAGTCCATCTGTCTGTTTCTCCGTCCGCTGCCGGTCCCTCGTACCTGTTAGTAACTCAAAAAATAACATAGCAAACCAAAAAAATGGTGCAAACGTTTCCCACGACAGAAGTATAACTGGTGGTTAAACTTAGGGTTAAGGTTATGGCTAGGAATGCGCAACTTCAGATAGACCGCCGCACAATATGTTAACACTTGGCTGACGTATTTTTGTAGTTCACTTACAATAGATACTTTATTACGTAGATGACAGACAGGCATAGCTTAAACCAAAGCGAAGTTGTAAACGAAATCCCTTGCAGGATCAGTGAGTTGTGATGATTATGATGATGCCGATCCACTATCATGCATAGTGATGCTCACCTGATTGCTATGTCCCAAGTACTGCGCTTGCGATGCAAAAAGAAGCGACGGCGAAACGGGATTCTCCTCGACGTCTTTTTCTTCATCGTAACCGACATCATTACCATCATTATTAGCATTATCATTGTGATCATCATCATCATTATCAGCAGCAGCAGCAGCAGACGTCGTGGTGTTTGTGTGGTCGAGTACACGGACGTAGTCTTCGTCAGGCACAAATAACATCTGAAAACCACGCAATCAGACTATTATTAGTTCATGACCTACTTCGTCCTCCTATTTCTCACCACAATGACTGGAGTGTTATTCAAGCGTGATAACTGTAACGTGCTTCACACAAAACACACCGTCGATCACAGCCATGAAATAAGTTTGGTATTTCGTCATCGTATAGGTCTACATGTAGAGTTTATTATGCTTCGTTACAAACTTACACGCGCACAATACACTCTGGACCGCGTAACGCAACGAATACATATGTGTACGTGCAGAACAAACGAAGGTGTCAGTCCGTATGCGACAAACAGATGGACAGAGTGACTAAAATCAAACTGACAAAAGACGGACAGGCATAACATGTAATGCGACCTAAAGGGGACGGCATGAACGATATTTATTAAAAGACAACTGACAGCGGTTGAAATAATAGAGAAAAAGACGTAAAACGATGAGTTAATTAAAGACTGAGAGAGAGCCTGCTAAGAGAGCCTGCTGCTATTGTTGTTCACCTGTCCCGGAAAGATCATGTTCGTCATGAGGCGGTTGATGTGCACCAGCTCTGAGGTGGTCGTTTTGTGACGTGCTGCAATACTCGACAGCGAGTCACTTGCGCTCGCCTATGCACCACCATCAGCATCATTTATAGCAACGACTAGCGGCGTCGTGGGGGGTTAAAAAGTTGGCGACAGAAAGTTCCAATTTTCTGACAGAAAGCTGCAAATTTTTGACAGACAATTGGATGATCGTGATTTCAATTTTGCTGCTAAATTTTTCAAAACTGAGACATTTCCAAATATTGTATTTTTGTCTAAAATTTAAAGGGAGGGGACAATTGCCCACCCCTGCCACGACGCCTCTGAAATCAGTAACATTTGATTTTTATTTATACATTTTATTTATTACTTTTATAGCAGGGCCAAAGCGCATGAGTAAGTTTACATATTATAAACACGAAAAACTGAAAAATTTAGAAAACACGCATAGGAAACTTAGAAAGAAATGTCATGCCGTCGCTAAAAATAAATCGGCGACTGAAGATATTCGTGCCAAGTATAGCATCTCATTGCGTCCAACTGCAATAGCGGGATTAAATGAGTGTGACAGACAGACCGACAGACAGACAGACCACGCTACGGCAATCGTTGTTGCTCAAGCTGGCGCTGATGATGATGAATAGTCTACGGTGACGACGTAGCTATAGGCCGGCCTAGTTGTACATGTATATTCAGTATTGCAGCTGCAGCAATCAGCCCTGACCATCATCGACACGGCTAGCTAGCGACACGGCTGCAGTAGGTTTAAGACTTGGTCGTTAAATGCAAATCGATGTCAATGCGGTTTTCGGCGCAATCAATGCATGCGGAAGCGGTGGTATTAGTGCGACGCAGCTACGCATAACGGCACGACGAATGCATCACGGCGACCAGAGGATCTCACGATCTCAGTCCGCTACTGTATGCCGCCATTTCGTTAACACGCGCAAAGAACATACCAGGCGAAGCAGAAGTCCTTCTCTTATCTCAAGAATTACACATCAGCTTACGGCTAAACAGTTACAGTACTTGATCGGTCCAACACAAAGCGATAAATTACACATTTTTATCATGCCAAACTGTGATTAGATTCAAGAAACAATACTGGCGAATTTCTGGTCATCCATGTTTTTTGTACACCGCTACATGACAACTCTACTGTTGGTGAAGAGTCTACAAGTTGATAAGGTTCTATTTCAACGAATACAAAGCAAAAAATGATGAAAAAAATTCCGACAATGTTTCGGATGTCAAAGTAAACTACGATTCGTGCAATTTTTGTTGCACTTATATTTTTAATTTTTTCCTCGAATACTTTGTACTGTTTGGGCTTAGTTTTATTACTGTCAAGCGTTGCTATCTAAGACCGTTGTTGTACTCGACCTATATACAAGATTTCATTGTAATTGTGATCGTGATTGTTTTTAGGCTTTTTAGCGGCTTCTACTGCTGCATAGCCTCATATTTGTAGCAATTCAGCGATGTCATTTCGCCAACATTCGCTGCTGCTAGAAGATAAAAAGTGGTCGGGAATTGATTACTATATGACGGTGGGCACACAGAAGGTAGCACTGAAGACAGTTCTGGAGAAGACAGACTTGGGAGTATCATCAGGTCAGACCTCAAATTGACCAGTCAGTGTAGTAATCGGCAGCAGCTGCGAGAAAAATCATAGCCATGGTTTTAGAAGGCATTTTAAGAAACTTGATGTAGAAGACTTCCTTCTCATCCACAAGACCTATATCCGGCCGCGCCTTGAGTTCTGTATTCAGTCATAGTCTCCACATCTAAAGAAAAACATAGAAACACTGAAAAGTGTCCAAAAAACAGCAACGAGACTGGTACCTCGGCTACGAAAGTTCAGTTATGAAGAGCGGATGTGGAAACTGATTAACAACACCGAAGAAAAGGAGACTGCGGGGGATATGATCAAGGTTTTCAAGCTGTTGGGGGGCTGAAAGAACATTGATTACAAACAGTTCTTTTCCCTGGCTACGAATCCTTACAACACCAGAGGGCACAGCCAGCGTTTGTATGTCTCGCGAAGTGAATCAAGGGTGCGTCAGATGTTCTGCAGCCAGCGAGTTGTCCGAGACTGGAACCGGCTTCCTCAGTCGGTCATAGAGGCTACGTAACTCTTTCAAGAACCGTCTGGACGGGTTCTGGGCCAAGGATATGGACGTTTGAAGCTTCGGCTTACCGGCCCATTACACTACAAGTACAAGTACAAGAATTGCAATAACTAATATCGTTTAGTCCACGATAGCGGATTCGTCCCGTGTGAGTACGTCTCTCTCTGACGTATAAGCCAGGCCAGCCGCATATAGCTGGTGCTTTGCGCCGCAGGCGCGCCGTCCCCGAACCACGACGACGCCAGCATTAGGATCATGTCATCGATCAGTCACACACGCAGACGCACAGACAGACATACAAGAACACACACACATAGACAGAGAGAGATACAGAGAGGGAGAGAGAAAAAGCGAGATAGAGTTGTGACGACTTGATCGCCTCCTTTATGACGTTCGTCGTCTGCGTGCTTGACAATTTCACCCATTCTCGTAGGTGCGCATTTGTCACGCCATCGTAATTGCAAAATGTTGTCTTTACTGTTTTTTTAAAAATTCCTTTACATTATTGTAAATCCGTATATTATATATCTGTATATCTGTATGTTAAAGCAGAATATTTTTGGCCAATAAAACTGTAAGTAAGTAAATAACCAAGTTATCAATTTATTAGCTGTACATAACCTCCAAAGCGGTCGTTGTGCTAGTAGAACGACAAATAAAAGACCTGAGCTGCTGCGACTGTTAGAAGTAAACAAAGTGTGTGCTGCGTGTGTTTTGCTAGTCTTCAAGTGATTTTGCCTTAAATGTATTATAAATTTTGACGTTTTTGGTCTTGATAAGTTTTTTAATGTTAATGTTTTCATCGCCTCTGTACTTTAGGACGTTGTAGCGCCGTAGAAATTGTATTATTATTATTATTATTATTATTATTATTATTATCAGTTTGTCAGTTTTAGCGGTGGTTTGCGAAAATGATTACGTTTTAGATAAGTCTACTCAGTTCATTGCAGCCGAAAAAAGGTTGACGAAAGAAACGTAAAGGATCTGAATAAAGCCTACAAACTAATTGACGCGTCGGTGGAAATAATTGAATTTTGGTGTTGACTCAGATAAACTGAGTCGTAAAGAAACGCATTAGCACACATTGTGGGAAAGACGGACCTACCGTGTAGAGTATGGTGCCTTGAGGCTGAACACGACTCGATTGCCTTGATCGACTAAACGGAGGACCCGTTGATGCTGCATATACAAACATACTTAGACACACTGCAGATATACACACCGTAGCTGTAATAAGCATTAAAATATTACTGAAAGAACTTTAAAATCGTTTTTATAGTAAATTTAGAAAAATGTTTTAAAGACTCGATGACAAATGAGAATTTTTTATGCACTCAAAGAGACCAAACTCCCCACGCCGATTGCTGTGTTTTATTCTTGGTTTCGCAGCAGTAAAAAAAGAATCGTGCAAAAAATTTCCCGGATTCGAATCCACGGACGACACGCGACTTCTCACATAATTTGTTCTAGTAATCTGGCGGACAGACAACCAGGTAATAAAATTATTTACATTACCTCTTTAATTCCGCCAGCGGATGTAATCAAGGGCGACGTAATCATTAGTGATTTGCAGCATTACCCGTTTCAGGAACCGGGTACCCAATTTCAATTACCCGTTACCCGGGCCCGGTCTTAACTTTAAAGAAAATAAAAGAGAAACGACAATAAACTTAAATGAAGTGACATGTACACATATAACTACCCCACATTTTTTCTACAATTTAGGTTTACATGTAAAATATCTATAATGTGTCTGTGATATACCAAATAATGTATAGCCAGCCAACGAAAATGGCTGAACTGCCAAAGTTGAATCTCCCTTGCAGTACTGAATTTTACCACAATTGGCTGCAAGTAGCGAGATTTTTATTGGTTTTATCAGTTATCAGTGCAAAAAAACAGGTACCAATTACCGGCATTTGGAACGGGGTAATAAATTTTAGAACCGGGTCCGGGTATCCGGTTCCTGGTACATATCACTAGTAATTATTGGGCGCTAAGTAAGTATTTAAGTAAGTAAGCAGCATCTGTGGCGCGCCATGTCGTAACAGGCTCGAATCGTATAAATTCGATGGCCATGGCGATAACACTTTCAAGCATTGGCCTACTACGGCCATTGATGGCTTTAGACACATGTGGCACTATTTAGATTAATGCACTGCTAGACGATACTTCTACAGCTGAAAGACCATCATCTCGGCACTGCATTCGATAACTTCTGCAAGAAACTGCTTTAGTTAAGCGCAGCAGCAAATGTCAATGTACTCACCACGGATTTGCCATGGATCCCGATCGTGGCAGACCCATCCCCCCCCCGATAGCCAACTCGCTTCATGCGTGACATGAGTACTTTTCACAACCTACAGCCGCCCTACTGGGTGCAGGCTACTAACCAGAATCACGAGCATCTTCATCTTCATCAACATCATCATCAGCAGCAGCAGCAACAGCAGTGATAACGCTGACCGTCGTGTGGTGTGACAACATGACGTCTAATACATTGGCTTGAGTTGGTAACTGCAGCGGCAGTAGACATAGACGATCCTGATATTGTTTACTGATCAGCGGCACGGTCACAGAGCACGAGCGACCTCGCGAACATTTCGCTGTTGAACCAGACAGTGACCGTTTCTCCGAGAAGTTATCTGCTGTCGGCTCCGACGATTGTTGATCACTACGTATGTAAGACAGAATGCGCCAAAAAAAATTCCGCCTTCTTAAAGCGATATAACTTTCTAATTTCTTTTTGTAAAATTAAATAAAAGTACTGGAAGAGACCTACCAACGAATCAAGTTAACTTGCTCTACGCCGGTTTACATAAAATAAACGTGCTTCACTACTGTGTATTTAGAACGTTTCCACACCAAAAAGTTATAGCGCTTCAAATTGAAGCTATATTAGTGACACACTGTATCGACCAGCGTCCACACTAGCACGCGCAGTCGTTTCTTTTATTGTTTCGTACGCATATAATGAACTAAATTATACGGTAACCGAAAATCTGTTGGCCAATGCGACAAAACTTACAGTAGCATAGTCTGTCCATTTCTCACATTATTAAAGCCACCGAACGTAAAAGTATACCATTAATACACCGGTAGTATGAGTAAAAATCATAGATGTTAAATATGTTCTAGAAAAAAATTTTTAAAAACGTTAAAAACGTAAAAAACGTAACACAATTAAAAAACCTTTTAAAACGTTGACAAAAAACGTTAGCCATAATTTGTTTTATTTTTTTGCATAAAACGTAATCATGTAAGTGGAGTTTAGCTAGAACCAGACAAAGAAAAATAATTTTATTTAACTTTTATTCAACTTTGTGGTCATAAGGTCAAGTATCACTAGATTAAGTTAATAAACTATCACGACTATAGCCAATTAATTCGTTCAGTGACATTTAAAGTGTTTCTCGATGTTTTTGGCGAAATTTTTAAATTTTACTGAACGTTTTTTTTAAAAAAAAATAAACAACGTTGAAAAAATAAAAAAAAGTTAAAAACGTAAAAACGTGGCAAGAATAAAAAACGTAAAAAAGTTTTTTTACATCTATGGTACAAAATACACTGTAGACTTCTGTGCTGCATTACAATGTAAAAAATACTCACATCTCGCCGCTGAAATAAAACAAATATCAGCAAATAAAAAAATGAGAATATGAAAATTGCGTCATTACTAAGAAGCCATAAGTCTGCCTATGTCGTTAGCCGAAATGAATTCAAAGTTGTTGTTATTCGTCAGTGTTATTGCAGAAGACAAAGGTATCCCTTTTCGATTAACTATTTCACCTTAGACCTGCCACCGGATACGAGTGTATAAGCTATTCACCTGCTGTCGGGCGGTGACGCGCTGACAGCGTCCGTGTTATGTAGATCCAATGACGTGTTTGTAGCACTGTTGGCGCTGAACTTGACTGCAGCGAGGTGTCGTAGGTCAGGCAGGGATGCGGAGGCTGACACGCCGGTTTGCCGCAGCAACTGATGCCCTCGTGTCTTGGTGACAGTTACGCCTTCATCCACGGTCGCCATGTTCGAACACCTAAATCACATCATCATCACCTTGAGGCCTTTAGCTTGACTTACATTATATGCATTGTTTTTCTATAATAACGTACGTAAGCAAATGAGAAGGTCCGGGCATGAACGATGAAACAGAAAAGTCTTGAAATGCTGCTGAAGACGGTGCAGAGGTGATATCAGATGGAAACTCATACCACAGGCTGGTACATACAGTAGACTGGAAGTGCACTGCATTATCACAAGATCAACAGCAACTGCAGCGGCAGCAGCAGCAATTAAAACTATAGGCCTTCAGACTACAGGCTTTTATCATCATACGCTCTGGATTATGAAATTTTTGTCTTCAGTAATTTTACATTTATGTATTTTGAACGAAGTCAGCTACATTAATTATGATGGCAAAAACTAAAGTTGTAATACTAATACTAATACTATGAAATTTGTGAAGAGTGATGCTCACTAGTTCTACTACTAAATTTGTGTAATTTTATGTGTTTTTTTAAATTTAGTTGTTAACATGCTTTCATTCTGCATCTGCATTAATTTGAGTTTTGCTTTATAATAAACTTGCATAAATACAGTTCAGATACTGACCTGGCGATGTGTGACAAGTTGACAACTAGAGTCGGATGCAGATGATGTTAAATATGATGTATATCAAGAGACCTAGACCTATATACTGTAGAAGTGCTGAACGTGCCCGCAAAGCGACTATATCAAGGTCTGCACGTCAGTCTGCACGCAGTATGGGTATAGGACAGCGCGATGAATTCAATAGCCATGCAATGCATGCAGCCCAACGCGTAAGCTTACAGACGGCGTATTGCAGAGAACCGCTAGAGATGCCTCAATCAATATAACACGATTCCGCGATGCGTTCTGTCAGTCGCTGCGGTTCTATAAATAGCTGCGTAGAGATGATCTATTCTTCCCCTTTTGTTCACAACCGAAAAGAATGAGTAGGCCTATGCTATTCGAATATAGCTTCGTGTTCGTTATCTTTGGTGACATCAAAATGTTACGCGAAATCGCTTTTGCGGCAAGACGATTCCGCCTATTCTTACATGCTACGCATTTTAACCCAGCGTGGTCTGTCTGTCTGCCTGTCGTCTGTCATCTTCACATTCGTGCACCATGCTTAAATCGTTTGACGGATTTAGATGAAATCAGAGCAAAAAACTTCAACACTTCACAAAGCTATGTAAGGGCGATATGAGTCAAAACTCGAAAACAGCAAAAATGGTTTTGGGGCGATATTATCGCGTGTTGAATTCCAGACAGGTCCCCCTTACAAGACTAGCCATTCTAAATACTTGAAAAATATTACTGTAGGCCTATATCCTAAACAAAATTTCGTTGTAGATACTTTTACTAGGTGCCAAGCTAAGCTAAGTGAAAGCCGTTTTCGAGTGTTGACTCATATCGCCCTTACATAGTACTGTGAAAGCCGCTTGTGAGAATGCGTAGGCCTATATCCGCTATGTAAGTTTTTACTCAATGCAATTTAACGCACAGTGAATTTTTAAGTTAAGATAATAATAATTCAATTTTGTCTTTTTAGCAGTAACGGCCTATCTATATTGTATAGCTGTAATTTTCTGTTACTGGCACGCTGTTAGCGTTGCAGCTGGTGACGTCACAGGCAATGAATAATCTGCTGCTGGTCTACTGACTGACGTCATTGTCACTATGACGTCACGTCACTGCACGCACACGCAGACAGACAGAAAATCAGACATGCCTGGACGTGTCTTTCTACCATGGGCATTGGCATTCACTGCAATATATGTATATACCTATACACTGTTCGTTTCCCCGAATAACAATATTTCAGTTTTTCTTTATTAACAGTAACGGCTTATATACTGTATAGCTATAATTTGTTGTTACTAACACGCTGCTGGATGACAGAAGATGTGAACTTCAACCCATCTCAGTGGGTCTGGCACGGTTTGGCAGTCGTACAGGCGGCAAATGTTGCTCTCTGGTTTGACACGGTGCTTAGCGAATCAAATCATCGTATTCACGAAAACGTCGGCTCATTTGACGCATATTTCACATTCTGCAAACCCCGTGGCACTTCGTCAAATCAGTCGGATGCATGGTGTTCGCAGACCGGCAGACGTCCATAGCGGAGCGTTTGTTTGTTAATGCTAGCCCATTATTGTACCCGATCACAATCGAGTTTTCGCTGCTGGTGAGCGAAACTTTTCTTAAAAAGACAATCGGCGTTTTATCCCCATTTTCATCTCATTCCCATTATTAGTTAGGCCTAGGCCTATAATATGGCTATTCCCATTCCCACCTACACGGTGTTGCATAAAAAGGGACCCCTTTTTGTTTTTTTTATAATTAACTCAAATAATGATCAATTTACACAAAATTTTTACCAGTTGTAGCTAAGGAAATACTAATTCAAAATATTTCAACAAAATATTGCAGTTAAATCAATATTCTTTGCTAGACGTGATGTAACGCTGACATCATAATGTGTCGTGAGTACAAGCTTGCTAATCTCAACTGGTGTTGTCAGTTGCTACCCTGCTTCGATGGTAAACTTAATGTGGTTCGCTGATGAAGAATGTTTATCGTGCCAGCTCTAAGCAACATGGGGTCATAAAATTAGGCATCTCGCGATCCAAAAACTCAACCATTTGCAAGCTCGGTGTGCTAGTGCACTGTTTTGCTCGAACATGTGAAAGTCCAACTATCTCTATAGACGTGTAAATGTGATTGCTTAGCATGTTTTTGTGGCTGCAACTGTAAAACTTCAAGAATTTGTCATGAAGGAACTAGATTTTTCACCATCAGAACAGGGTAGTAACTAACAGCACCAGTTGAGACTAGCAAGCTTGTACCGTGACACATTATGACGTCAGCGTTACATTACGACTAGCAAATAATATTTAATCAACTGCCATATTGTGTTGAAATATTTTAATTTAGTATTTCTTCAGCTACAACTGGTAAAAATTTTGTATAAATTGGTCATTATTTGAGTGAATTATGAAAAAACAAGAAAGGGTCCGTTTTTATGAAACACCGTGTAGTTTCATGGGATTGTCCACTCTCATGCACATTGCACACCTTTGCTGATGACTGAACCAAGCGCAGTCGTATAGGCTTACAATAAACACTTTTACATTAATGTGTACGTTTATTGATATAAATACTAGATATTCCTACTGCTCAAACAATGTAACATTTGGGGAAGAAAATTTTCTTTCTAAGGACCGCTGGCTACTAGAAGCACAATAATTATTTTTTTGTCCGATTAAAACCAAAAAATGCAAATAACGCATTTAACATGAATTTGCATTTTCATTATTAGTTAGGCCTATTGCAGTAATCAAGTCATTTTAGCCGAACATTAAGTCGAGCCTTGGATACAGTAGGTCGTCTTTCTGTCTGTTTGTTGTCTGTCGTCACGTCTTCTTGCTGTAACGCATGTGTTGTGGTCAAACGGTACGACGTCGTAAAGGGTCGGAGATGGTACTGTTAGATAAGGCAATGACGCGTTTCTACAGGCATGTTGATAAATGGTAAGAAATATTGTTGTTTGCGAATTGCACTGAGTAAACACTTTTACGTTAATTTGGATGTTTATTGATATGAATACTAGATATTCCTACTGCTCAAAGTATAAAACATAACAACGGTTTGGTCGCAATTTTGAAAGAAAAGTTGCTGCCTGCCGCTATTACCCACGTGCACCGAATTACCGTAGGCCTATCGTATCTTAGCGTTGACTGTAGCTTTCTATAAAGCAGCGTTACAATACCGTGTATAAGACTGCAGTCACTTTCGGAAATCACTTTCTTTCTGTGACCGGAAGTCGGACGTTGACTATAGGCGGTACGGTCGGCCCACCCTACAGACTGCTGGGCTTTTATTGTTTTAGTACTTACGGGCAACCAACTATCAAAATAAGCCAAACTGAGAATAGGCTAGCTACCTAGATAATTTTATTTAAATTTTGTGTAATATTCACTTGCGTAAACCAGCGGCAAGTTACTGATTAAATTTACCGATAACTTTCGGGGCAACTTAAGCCTACCGATATGTTATCCACGACTCACAGCACTAGTCTTCAGGAACACGTGTGTGCTGCCACTCTGAGAATGACAATAAAACTGTTTAAACAACAGTGATTCACTAACTCAAAATGTTTTGTAAAATGCTGCAAAAATCTTGCGAAAATGTTTTGCAAGTTAGCTGCGTGCCGTTCGCTGATGAATGGGCTTAATCAGCGTCACTCCGCCAAATGAATTGCACTGAAATAAACTGTAGGCCTATTGTCAGTTTGATCGTTCTGTAGTCCTTCAGTCCATGCAAGGCAACTGAACTGAACTGGCTTTAGCCTACAGTATTTTGCCTAACGGCACAGAAAGTCCACAGCTCTGAAACGATTTTGCAAATATTTATCTTTTAGCCCTGCGCTATCATTTTGCGACATTTTGTTTTTAGCGTAAACCTGTAAAACACTTTAGGCGTGGTTACGTGCAAAGTAAAACATAAAGCGTTTCTAAAACGCTATTAGGAATGCTTTGTCTGCTTTGTTTATCATGTAAACAAGGCCTAAAAGCACCATGAAACAATTTAATTATAAAGCAAAAACGGTCGCCGGTCGTCGGTTCTGTTTACTGTTTACAGTTTGCCACCACCACTTCAAGAATTATCTGACACTGCGTCATTTAAACGAAACTTCAAAACATTACTGTTTCAGCGAGCGTTTTATCTTGGATAGTTTTTAACATTTGTATTTTATCCTAAAGCTTTATTTCAGCTTTTAGGGTTTGTTGTACATCACTGATCATTTTTGTAAGTGATTATTTTTATTGATTGATTGATAGACAGCCTAACACAGTCTTCAGAGACTGAAACGTGGCGCTCCAAACTTGCGCATGAGCATCGCAGGGATTCGCATGCACTGCACTGTTTTGCAGTTGTTACAACTCGTTTTGTTTATTTTATTGAATTGCACGTATGCGAGTGTACAAGATGATCGGTGACATTAACAGGAAATGGCAACCAAAGCCGAGAGCAATCAGAGACAGTAATGGAAAGCTGCTCGTGAATACAACTGACATAATACAACGATGGACAACGTACTGCAG
>Ga0209367_1003440_pt1 | contig 21518 bp, 11 predicted proteins | sample WorMetLIZISLAND2_FD_187412 | JGI IMG/M metagenome (GOLD analysis project Ga0209367, IMG submission 187412) | Marine gutless worms symbiont microbial communities from Max Planck institute for Marine Microbiology, Germany - Olavius geniculatus... ...
GGCCAGTGTATGTCTCCAGGTCGGACGATTCATAGCGGAGGTTTCCCAGTTGTTGACGTCGATATTCAGGGCTTTCAGAGACCGTTTGAGACTGTCCTTGAAGCGTTTCTTCTGTCCGCCAGCAGATCGCCTTCCCTGGCTGAGTTCACCATAAAGCAGCTGCTTAGGTAACCGATGTTCGGGCATTCTGACAACGTGTCCAGCCCATCTGACTTGAATTTTCAGCAATAAGGTGTGAATGCTGGTATTAAGAAACGGTCATCCTTCACTCATTCACCGCATAGAAGAGAGAGTGAGACTGTAAATGCACCCGTAAACTGCGTGCTACGTATACGTCGTAATTATTGTGTTAAATTTTTACTTTGAAATATTTTTTCTGTCATGTAGCGTGCTATTTGTGATTGGGCTATCCGCGGCGCTATTGGGCGTAGCAGTGTCAAACCATTGACAACAGTAGCCCAAGTGTTTGTTTGTCAACGTGATTTTGCAATTATTTCTGTTAATAAAGAACTACCAAAATGGTAATTTGCTTGTATTACCGTTAAATGTTTTGTGTTTATTTGTACTTGTTTTTGATCTTAGGTTTTTGTTTGATGAGGCACCACGTGTTTGTGATGGTCATGTTTCAGCGTTGTTTGTATTCTACATGGTCGTGAACTAAACGTCGTACTGGCCCCAACAGTTTCACCGCAGCCTGTCATTTAATGCAGTATGAACAACGCCACGAATAACTGGAAACAAGCATGATGTAGCTGGCAGTTAGCGTGATAACGTACAGGGCTGACGAAATGCTGCATAGATTGTATGGGGTAGTAAGTACTACAACCAAAAACTACTAAAATAAAAAAAAACTACCAAATGCTACTAAAAACAATCAAGGTTGTTTCTGGTAGTTTTTGGTTAGGGTTAAGGTTAAATTTTCGGTATTGGAAACTTCCAACAGCTACTGGTATGGAAAACTTTTTCAGTAGTTTTCGGTGTTTAGTGCTATTCGCAGAGTATAAACGTCTTATTAGGGTGCTGCATGCGGGACTCAATTGAAAACTTCCCGATCTGAATCTAAGGCTACAGGTGAAAAGCGGATTGCGGATCTGTGGATGCCGCAACAGGTAACGCTGTAACTAAACTGTAATTTATTAGTTTAACCATCTCATTACCCTATTCCTAATCCTAACTGTATCCCTAACCCTAATCTCAACTCTGATTATAACTCTGTGCTTAACTTTTGCCTTAAGTTTGTTGCGACATCCGCAGATTTGCACATCCGCCGATCTGCTTTTTACCATCGTCTGAATCCTAAGGCTAGCTAAAACTATAAGCATAACCCTATCTTTAGCCTTAACTGTATCTACAACCTTGCTGTCCAGTTTTTTAACCCACAAGCTGAGCGCTTTTACTGGCCACAAACCTTATCTCTGTTCCAGTTCCTAACGTCGATTAATCACATTGTGAATGTGATAGCTCTGCTTTTGAGTTGATGTTGATGATTTAGCCATGCTGGTCTACCAGAGTGTCCATAGACTTGTGCCTGCCTACCTGGCTGATGCTCTACATCTTGTCGCTGGACTACCTGGTTAACAATGCCTGCACTTTTTATCGATTTTGTCACTGACACGGTACTTCACGATCGGTGACCGAGCATTCCCCATCGCTGCAGCAAAATCTTGGAACAGTCTGCCATCAGAAGTGATGTCTCCAGAGTGCCTGCAAATGTGTAAAAGCTAACTCAAAACTCACTTATTTTCTTTGTCTTTTCCACACTCGACTGTAAAGTGACTGCGGTGCTTTTGGCTTTTTTCACTCTAAATTGTATTGTATTGTACTGTATTGTGTTTGCCAGGTTTCGTTGAATCCAGTTCAGGTGATGAGCGCGGGAGCTGAAGAAGAGAAAGCTGAGACCGCTCGCCTCGTATGTACTCTGTGACTTATAGGGTGTTTACACGATCCAGTAAACGTCCAGCAAACATCCAGCTGGCCTGATGGAACCCAGCTGCTTATCAGCTGCTTACCCTGCCGCCTATCAGCTGTGGGCTAAGCCGTAGGCGGGCCTAGGCTTAGCCCACATCTGATAGGCCTACGTGTTATATAGGCTTTCCAATATGCCTATCACCAATATCATTAATATTTAAATCTGTGGTTGCAACCCGCCCGTCCTCCTAATTACCATAGAACTTCCAGCTAGCTGGATGAATGCTAGATCATGTAAACACCCCATTACTGTGCATGTCATTTGTCATAAGTGAGTAAGTAAATTTGTGTAGCATGTCCATTGTGTCAATGAGAGACCCACTGTACCTGATGCACTAAAAGTATATATAGACAAGGCATTTTTCTAAAATGATGAAACTGTTACTTTTTTTGGTCTCACGTAACAGGAACACATATCGTTTCTATGGTTGATGCAATGTGAAACTTTTCCCACAATTTCCAGGTAAAATTCGTAAATTTTGAGTGGTTTGATTGTTGGTATTTATATTCGTTTATTAGAGTTCTGAAGCTTGTAGTTATTTATATCTTTCTTAAACATGTTTACTAATATTTATCTTTCATGTTGCTGCTTTTGTGTGTGTAGTCGTCATTTGTTGGTGCCATTGCTATTGGTGATCTCATTCGCAGTACTTTAGGACCAAAGGGAATGGTAAGTGCTACGCATATTTGCAGTATTTAGTTCAAATTTAGGTAATTGTATAAACTACGTTCTGTGGAATGGGTTATCTGTCCTATTGCCATGCTATATAGACTAGCAGCTCTGTGTTACAGCGTTTGACGCTCTTGTGGGCCTACAGTCATCATAGTGCACTGGAGCCCATAAAGCCAGCGTACAACCAACTAGTTCGGCGTAGATGTTTACAATTGTGGTATCAGTGAACTGCAAGTGTAAGGACATGTAAGGACATAAAAGTTCAAGAACGCAAAGAAATGCTATTGGATTTGAGTTAACAACTTGAAATGTAGACATAAAAATATAAAATAGCAGTACTCTCAGTAGCTTAACAAATTCAATATAATAATAATGATGCATACACAGGTAGCAACACCTAGCGAACGCAAATATAATTTTTTAAGATTGACTCATCTAGGCCTGCCTAAAATAGTTTAAGTTTTTTGAATTTCTGGCATTTTGTTACCTTAGTTACCTTTTTACTCCTTGCGCGCTACGTTCCTAATGTAGCAAAGAGGAGTATATAAGATCAATGTAATATTGAGGACCGACCGACCAACGACCGACCTCTGTTCCTGGAAGAGCCTTCCTGGAAGAACTTCAAACGGCCATATCTCCATAATGGTCCTAGATAGACGCATGGTCACTATGGACCACCCATAGGAAGTTGACCCCCGGGAGTCGAATGGTCACGTGACCGATGACGTCACGTGACCCCAAAAGGTCAAACCCGTGGTCACGAGACTTAAGAGCCATTATCTTTGAGGCGCCATGGTCACTATGGACCACTGATAGGAAGTCGACCCCCGGGAGTCGAATGGTCACATGACCGATGATAGCAGTTTTTTTTCATAATCATAACCATAGTGAAAGATTAAAGGTTTTTCACCATGTTATAACTCAGTGACTATGTCACACACAGTGTAAAATAGTTTTCTTTTCTTTTCGCCTCATGATGACGTCAGTTGCACGGTTGATGCTGTCGGCGAGGTGATGCGGTCAGCTGCTGCTGGCGACATGATTTGTGTCCACGACTTTCCCTGCGGGGAAGTTTCGGTGAAAGTCGCAAAGTCGGTGTAATGGAATTTGGGCTTAACTCAGCGTTGCCACATTCACCAGTTTCAATGTGACACTTTTTGCCATTGGAATTGTAGTGTTTGTCTACTTTTAGCATTGTACTGACTCAAAAGCTGATCGTTTACAATTTGACTTTTGAATATTGTAGTACAGAGGAGTGAAAAGTTGAACTAGCTAAGCCACTGTTTGTATGGTAGGACAAGATACTGCAGTCTGCTGATAGAAATGAGAGCATTCAGGTGACGAATGATGGCGCAACAATTCTGAAGGCGATTGGTGTCGATAATCCTGCGGCCAAAGTACTTGTTGGTAAGAGATGTTGTATTTGCCTTAAATTGGTTTGTTTCATGCTTATAGCATCATGTTTTCGGTTTCTGCTACTGTATCTTGCCATTACTCTCCATGATGCATGGTTTGAGAAAGATTTTTTTGGATAGCATTGTTGATAGTATCAGTAATACCAATGCTAGGTCGACTCAGCCTTCTACCCTCCGTGGGACAGTAAAATGAGCAGTAACTCATTTATATGGGTTACAGAAGATGGTGACCTTAGTACAGCTGACTGGGGCTGCCTAGCTGGCCGCTGCGTTAGCCTGTGTCTGCAGGCTGCACGTGGTGGCCGTGCGGCTGGCGGCTCGGGTTAGTGACGAAAAGCGCATTAGAGGCGTTGTATGCGAGATGCACTATACAAATTGACACCTTTACCTTTTTTTACCAGTTATCGTGACAGATGTTGCTATAGCATGGTCTGTGCGTTTGTTCATTTATCTCTTAATTCCATCTGCTTGTCATACTCGTACATCCTGCTGAAGACACTGGACAGAATCAGATGCCATTGGCCAATGGCCAGGGATGCTTATGTGGCCCTAAGGAGCATTGTATTATACAGGGGCCCAGTCTCTTTAATTTGCATGAAAAGGAGGTTTTGGGGCCCGGCCAGAACTGCCAGTCAGAATTTGCAAATTGCAAATTGTGATCAGGCTGTTCCAGATTTTTTATCAGAATGGTCACTCACTACAGACGCATTGGTTGGACGTTATACATTTGTAAACATTATGTTCCAGCATTTTCTGAAAGTTACTTTTGGTAACAGGCTAAAGTGATTGGAAGAAGATTAGGGTGAATGTTGATAACGTGTGACTAGTATCGTGTATGACGATGATGCAGATATATCCAAGGTACAGGATGACGAGGTCGGGGATGGCACAACATCGGTTGTCGTCTTTGCCTGTGAGCTTCTCAAGGTGAAATATGATTACTGTTGACTCATTTGCATGGTTTTTATTCCGTTCTTATTCCGTAATGGTAAGCGTAATAGCCACCACAATGTTAATGGTTCTGTCATCTCAGCACTTCTGTTACAAGAGTTCGCCTAGTTTATCAGATGTGGTATGCAGAAAGACATTCGGCAGCTGAAAAACTTTGGCATAAGCCTGCCAGCTGCACTACTGCAGTTGAGACTACCATTTATTCCCACTCAGCATAAAAGCTGATACTTATTTTACCAGTAGATAATTAGTAGAAGACTGAGCCAATCTGGTGGCTGGTTAATGGTTATATGGCAAGAAAATGGTTTCACCATTTGCAAACAATCACTTATTTGGGATTCCGGGTACTAAGTGGGCCTGGTGTAGAGTAACTTTTTTCGTCAATACCAAGTTAGCACTGCACCACAATATTAGTATGTGGAAGACACTTGTCAGATATGATTGTGACTGGTTGTTACTGTCTCCATTAGTGACGACAGTATTGTTTTCATCGGAGTGTTTTTCTTGGTGATTATGATAACTCGTGAACCGCTCTACTACACAGGACAGCCGTATTATTTACCAGATTTGATAGAACCATATATACCATTTAGAGCTTTACGATCTGCTAACTGCCATCTTGCTGTTTCTTTTTGTTCTAGATCTTTTTTGCCTCTCGAGCTTCTTGTGTATCCTCACCTAATAATTTCAATTCTCTTTCTCTGCATATCCGCTCATCTGATAGTCTTGCTACTTTTAATCTCGTCTTAAATCTCACCTTTTTGTTTCTGCTTATCGTGTCTAGTCACCCACATGCCAGTGCCTCAGATTCTCGATTTTCAACTAGAGAAAGCACTCGGAGAGCGCAGGTACCTCCGCCAAGGCAAAGCTATTCGCCAGGTGGCATCACCATCTTCGCTTTGCCAGCGGTTCGCTTATGCTCCCTTTAACGCAATGGTAACAAAATTTCAAAGTGATCCAGGATTTCTGCCGGATCACGCCGAAAATTGAATCACTGGTAGTTTATGCCATGCCCGACATACCCTCCAAATTTCAGAAAGATCTGTCCATAACTTTTCGAGTTATCGCGTGGACTCACAGACCAACAAACAAACAAACAAACAAAAACCGGCAAAAACATTATCTTCTTGGCGGAGGTAATTACTGGCACTATATAAATATATTATTTATTGATCGATTGACTGTCAACCTCCAGAAACTCACCGAATACCATGGCCATGTGTCTAAGATAACGGTCACAGGACTGTATTTTTGAATTTTTTTTACAATTGCGAAATAGGGCAAAAAAAATTTGTGTGCACAGTAACTTGTGAACCGCTGCACTTAGCTTGATGAAATTTTTGCATGAACATGTACTTGACAACGTCTAGAAGCCTCTCATATTTCAAGTCTCTAGGTCACAGCTCAAGGTCACATGGTTTTTTTTGTGTTTTTATGTGTCTTGATACTGCAGTTATTACCCGTGGATGGCACTTATTCTTGAGGAAGGCTTGGCAAATGACGACGACGTTTGTATTGTGCGTGTGATAGGAAGCGGAGCAGCTGATTGGTCAGAAGATTCACCCGCAGACGATTATCTCTGGCTGGCGCAAAGCCACCGCTGAGGCTCATGTTGCGCTGGAAAAGTCCGCTCTGGATCATGGGTCAGTGAGTCCTCCTTGCTGGCTGACTGCTATTGGATAATTGTAAGAGAAAAAAAGTTCTAAAAAGGTTATCTGTAGCTGCCAATAGTAACCCATCATCACATAGCTGTGGACAGTGGAGTTTTACCCCCTCATATGGGATCAGTGTTACCTACCACCAACCACAGGTTAACATGCCATGCCTTAACTCCAATAAGGCATATTTGCCTGCCCCAGATGGATGGAAGGCTGGTTGATTATGGTCTATGCATCTGTAGATAGTCAGTCACCCATCATAGTGGTAAAGTCTGCTTAATAGTGACGCAACCAGGAGTTGAAGTGACGGGCTTTTGATTGTAATTGCAATATTGTAACCATTACACCATCAAGCCAACAAAAGCCAGAGTTTTGTTTGAGAATAAGTTTTTTTGCCTGGTCTCTGGTCTTCCTTTGCAGTGAATCTGCTGTGCGATATGTTTAGAAGAAAGTCTGGAATTCTTGTTTAAAATATTTTTATCTCACAGTGCAGATTGGTGTCCAACAGAGGGCCCCGGAAGCACTAGGCTTACTTTGCATTTACATTTGTTAGGATTTGTGTCTGAGCATGTGTTCTGTGTGCGTAGTAACGATGCGTCGAAGTTCCGTGAGGATCTAATGAACATTGCCCGGACCACTCTGAGTTCTAAGATCCTCACGCAGTACAAGGATCATTTTGCTAACCTTGCTGTCACTGCTGTGCTGAGGCTTAAGGCAAGTCTTATCCACTGTCGATCTTTGTGTTTAGTTTTTCCGTTGTCCATTTCAGACGTTCTAACGTCAGGGGCCTTTGTTTTTGTCTTAAGATATTTTATGGTGCCATATAAATTGTCAGTCTTATTATTGTTATTATTATGGTAACCAGAAATATTTATGCTGTATTGCAGTATTCATTCTGTATACTAAATTGCTAGTGTGCTGTACACTGTATCCCAAAAAGTAATTCACTTTTGTCATTGTCCATATGTTCGGCAAATATTGACCGATTTTCAAAATTCTGTGACCATCGTAGTCAGGACAGTTAGCTGTAATGTGACTATTTAGACTCACCACACTTAGCTGCATTACTGGTTCACTACCCTACAATGTGAAATGTGAGTTATCATAAATGACAAAAGATCTCTATAGCACATGTGGAAAAATTATTTTCTGAAGCAATTTGTATTAGTGCTTTGTATTACATCAGGTGGCAGCACAGCTGTTGGCGGGGCTTTGAGATCTCTGATCACTTTTCTTTTGTTACCTCCACCAAGGAGGTTATGTTTTTGCCAGACTTTGTTTGTTTGTTAGTCTGTTTGTTAGCAAGATAACTCAAAAAGTTGTGGAAGGATCTTTCTGAAATTTTGAGGGCATGTCGGGAATGGCAAAAACTACCAGTGATTCAATTTTGGGGGTGATCCGGAATGAATCCTGGATTCTGGATCACTTTGAAATTTTCATTACCATTGCTTTCAGTGGGGCATAAAGGAAACCGCTGCAAAACCGAAGATGGTGCTGCCACCTAGCGAACAACATGGCCTTGGCGGAGGTGTGTGGGCTCTGACTGATTTCTAGTTATTGTTGTTGATGATTTTCGCCACTAATTAATTCAGCTTGCTGTTGTACAGGGCACGGGCAACCTTGACTCAATACAAGTAATAAAGAAACATGGTGGCGGGCTTCAGGACTCCTATCTCGATGAGGGTAGGTATTTTAAGTTCCACAGTATGTTTTCAGAGATGTTTCCATATTTTCTGACTTGAGATCTTTATTTGATTTTCCTCTATTATCATTAATTAGCTATGAGGAGTGTGAGATTCAGTTGGTCTGTGACTTGGAATAAAAGATTATAAACAGCCATTGGTCGAAGTTATGCAGTCATATTGCTGTTCTTCTATGAGTGTGGATTTTTTTAACTACTGGTTGAACATTACTGTATAATAAAATTTGAGTCCCCACTAAACGCTGGGTTTATATTAAACGCCAAGATTTTTTGGCAAATGTACAAATAAATGCTGCATCTCTAATAATCGCCAGGTCCCAAATAAACACTGGTCACAAGTAGATGCTGGGTACCAGCTGCAGTATACCGGTATATAGGCTTTTAAAAACCCTTCACTTTACTGAGACTGAACAATGTGTTCAGTGTACAATAATTTTCAGTAATATCGAACAATGTAAAGAAATCAGTTCGATACGATGAACACTTTTCATTAGTGAACCAGATTAAGGGCGCGTTGCACCAACCATACTTAAATTTAAGTACATGCTTAACCACTGTACTTAGCAGAAAATGCATTGCAGCAACACCATTTAAGCAGGCCAGCCTGCTTAAACGTCACTCAAAAATAAGTGGCCATAGTTGCCCACTTAAATTTAAGCGGCTGGCAAAACTGAGACAGACGCCATCTTTATTTAGCGAACTGTGACGAAGTTATCGTCTTAAATTGACGATTTTAGGTAACAGTTGTTATATACCGTAAACAAAAGCGATGAAAAGTGGCAAATACACATGGATAATGTTGTTTGTCATTGAATGTTTACAGCTGAGATCGTTTTAAGTGAAAACAAATCACTTTTCTAAACAGCAGTGCACTGACACATACGAGTTCAGCATAGTCTAGAAAGTTTATTTTCTCAGGTTATATTCGTTGTCAGCCAAATATGTATCAGTCCATATTTATGTTAATTCTCATATATTTGACCTACAGTGTATACATTACACTTCGCTCAAAATTATACTGTTCTGAAGTTATTTCAATTTATATACGGCATTTCGAGCGATGGCCATTGTTGTCAATGAAGCGTGATAGCTATTACGTAATTGGTCGTCAAGAAAATTGCTGTCGTCACGTGATCGAAATTAGCCAATGGCAAGCGTCGTTACAATTAAGTCTGTCACTTAGCTAAGTGATGTGCGGATTATGTTGGTGCAACGGAATCGATTTAAGTAGCCGGTTAAGTACCGCTAAAATTTAAGTGGTACTTAACTAAGTATGTACTTAAAATTGGTTGGTGCAACCGGCCCTAAGTTTGCCATCGAAGCAGGTTAGCAAGTGACAGCACCAGTTCAGACAGGCAAGCTGGTACTTACATAATGAGGTCAATGTTACATCACGACTAGTAAAGAATATTTAACCAACAGCCGTATTTTGTTGAAAGATTTTGAATTAGTATTTTTTCAGCTATATATATGGTAAAAATTTCATGTGAATTGATCACTATTTGACTGAGTTATGAAAGAAAGAAAAAGGGTGCCATTTTTTATGAAACACCATGTACCTCTGACTGTCTTAAATTTTTACATGGCTGCATTGTATAATCACGTGTTCTGTTTCATTGTCTTTTATCTGATTTACCGCGCATTCACACAGCACGTTTTGTTAGGTGAATATTGTTTTAAATTGTATTTAAGCCTATATACGGAATGAACAGACATGTTGATTGATGACTGGACCTAGGTTTCCTGCTGGACAAGAAGGTTGGCGTGAATCAGCCAAAGCGGGTTGAGAATGCTAGAATCTTGATTGCCAACACATCGATGGATGCCGACAAAGTTAAGGTTGGTTTTTAGATTGGTTCTGTTATATTTGGCACTGCACTATTACATTACGTGTTGTTATGTGTGGCTCGGTAGTCTAACGGTAACGTGCCGGTCCGCCGGACTTGTAATCCTGAGGTCATTCAGGGGCGCAGGGGTTCGACGCCGAACCAGGACGCTGCCGGGTAACGATTTTAGGCAAGTTGTTCACACACGTGTGCCTCTGTCACCAAGCAGTATAATTTGGTACCGGTCAAATGGCGGTGATGCCCTGAGGCTGGGAAGGTAACCGTAGGTCTGGCGTCGCACTGGCCATGCGTCACGGACTCAAGTGGTTTATCCACCTATGGGCTCAACGGCCGCGAGTGGGAGATGAGCACCCCGCCTACGCCCCAGCTGGGGCATGGCTGCCTTTTACTATTACATAGCTGTCTTTTAGGCTCCATTACCTGCTCACTTACGGCTTTCGACTAGAAACCACAGAAAGTGCAGAAAAGCCGAAATTGATATGATGTGCCAATTGCTAACTCTGAAGCTCGGGATTGGGGTTGCAGTGTACAGTGGATGCGTACTTATTGCTAGATGGATGGCCGAATATTATGTTGTGTTTAGTTCACTAGTTGTTATTGATATAGCAGTACATCTACTACCGGTACTTAAACTTTGGTGCTTCTTAAAAATTGAAGTTCTGTGAATTTCCACACATTTTAACCACATAATTAAGTAAGTAAATCTGCAGAGTGCGCAATGTTGCCAGTAAGCCCACTAAGTCTTTTGATGTATTGGGCTGGGCAATTAACCCATTACTGTGCAAAACACTAGGAATTCTGCAGATGTTTATGTATAATACTGTGTGCTATATTAGTGAACATGTTAAATGGCAGTCGTGTTGGACAAGTTGTAATTCATCTTTTACAACTGTAGAATAATTCACGTTTTATCACAGTTACTCCGGGTCAGGGTAGGTCTGAAAAACGAACTATTGGGAATGTGATGGATCGTACTGGACGGGTATACTCATAAGTCCGCATACCCAGACTAATGGCTGGTTAATCTAAATGTACTGCGATGCCACGCTGACCAGGCAGATTTTGTATAAATACGCAAGCAGACGCAGAAGCAAGGACGCACGCATGTATGGAGAAGAAGAAGAAAGACATAGCAAGGCAAGCGAGCAAGCAAGTGAAGCTGTAGGGTTAGTTTGTGAATAGTGGTGCGTCGTTGATGACTTTTGAGTTTGTAAATTCGATAATGTTGATTACATTTAATGAACACATGAACTTAGAATAAAACATCATTTCATCTTTTGAAACTCGTCTACATCGCGTGATACATTTTCTTAGATGAGTCAATAGTGACCTGACAGTCCTGACTCATCTCAGACTCAGATAGATCAATAAGAACAGAGAAATAGCCACGACAATCTTCTCTCAATCTGAAAACAAACCAAAAGACAGCAAGTTAGACACATTAACTGAGCTAAGAATTCCCCTAAAAAGGGTAACATAGACCAACAAATACAGGATCATAGTGTTTGCAGTTTGGATGCCCTTATCAGTCGGCTATCAATATCTGAATGACAAAGTGTTGTCTGTTAATGAGAAATTGTGTAGTTCGCATCAGCATCGATGGCTTCGAATGATGTTGAATGTAATGGTCTTGAATATGGTTTATGATATGGGTCTTATGCACAGCAAGGCCTGGTTGCTATGTGAGTGGGTGAGTGAGTGAGTACAAGTGCCTGTATCCAGTGCACTTAAGTAAAGAAGTCACAATACACCGCAGCCTAGACGAACAGACGTCTTAAATAGCCTTCTATGATGTTCAAAAGTAATGTCGTTCCAGATCTCAGTCGGCAGGCTGTTCGACTGTGTAAATTTACCCTTTCGCTGTGCATGGCGAAACTATCTCGTCATGACAGTACTTGCCTGCTGTGCACATGAGGAGATAATCTCGTGTGCACACGGGATTTCAGTATCTCCGCAGCAAAAGAGTTCATATATAGAGTTCGTAGACTACTATGTCTGAGATCTTATTGTTTAAATGCTGTTTCAGTCTGTCTGCACTACTCCTGCTGAATTACGTTCGGGTCACTGCCAGCTATTAAACTTGTACAAGGCTTGCATCAGTACAGGCGTGACAGATTGTGGAGTGGCACCACACTCCGTCTAACAGCTGTTCCGTTGCCCTGCCCATTCGACTTAACTCACAGTTGAAGACCTATGGGATGACCCCGATGTGGTGGCGGCTGACTTGCTCAACCTTGACGATGTCTGATGCAAAGAAAAGAGCTGTCGGGCCAACGCAACAACAGCTGTCTAGCTAATTGCATTGTTTGTTTTTGTTGTAGATCTTTGGTGCTCGGGTGAGGGTGGATGCAGTGTCCAAGGTTGCCGAGCTCGAGTTGGCTGAGAAAGAGAAAATGAAGGCAAAAGTGGAAAAAATTCTAAAGCACAACATCACTGTTTTTATCAACAGGTACAGTGAGAATATGATTACAAATTTTGAAGTTGTTTCTGATAAAGTCTAGTTAGTGTAGTTAATATACCGTTGACCAGAAAAATGTGATAACAACCAATAGAACATATTGATGTTCTGCATGCATTTGCAGCGCAGTAGATGCTGCACGCACTATGTGTGTGTTCATCGTCAGTGCCTGATGTATGTTATGTAAGGGTATTACAGGGCCGTAGCATCCTGTCTGGAGGTTTGGCAGCTGCCAGACCAATGTTTGGACTCATGTATAAATTTTTACCTCTGCCAAGGAGGTAATGTTTTTGCCAGACTTTGTTTGTCTGTCTGTCTGTCTGTGTGTTAGCAAGATTACTCAAAAAGTTATGGATGGATCTTTCTGAAATTTTGAGGGTATGTCGGGAATGGCTCAAACTACCAGTGATTCAATTTTGGGGGTGATCCGGAAGGAATCCTGGATTCTGCATCACTTTGAAATTTTCGTTACCATTGCTTTTAATGGGGCATAAGGGAAATCACTGCAAAACTGAAGATGGTGCTGCCACCTAACGAACAACATTGCCTTGGCGGAAGTGTGCGGGCTCTGACTGCTTTCTAGTTTTGCATTTGTATTCGACAGAAGCAAACAATTTTTGCTAATTTTTGTGAGAATTTGTTTTCATAGCGCAAAATAGTTTTCAGCTTCAAGGCGCTATGCCTCCCTGATCCTGTTTGCCTCTGGATCTGCTCCTGGTTCCACTGGTGGCACAGCCCCCTGCAACATAGGCGTTGTGTCGCTATAACTGTTGCTATAACAAGTACTGACATTACCGGATTTGTCGCAGTTTCGTTTCGTTTCTAGCGGACACTGTGAACTTGCAGTATTCATACTCGACCGCCAAGCGCACGAGAGATTTCTTCGAAATGATAGTGCGCTATATAATTGTTCTCATTATTATTATTATTATTATTATTAACTGTCGGACCAATAAAAACTTTGCTGCTACGGCACTTTATTACATAGCAGAGCAGCAGTGCTTCCTTACTCACTGCGTTTGTCGTGTGCAGACAACTGATCTACAATTACCCGGAGCAGCTGTTTGCTGATGCTGGCGTCATGGCAATTGAGCATGCAGACTTTGAAGGAGTGGAGCGACTGGCGCTGGTTACAGGTGAGTGGTGATTGATGCTTCTTACTTTTCTGCTACGATACTGTAGTTTATAGCTGGGTCATTATGCAGCCATTTTATATGAGGATGTGGATAATGAAAGACAGTAATAACTAGAAAGCAGTCATAGCCCGCAGGTACCTCCGCCAAGGCAAAGCTATTCGCCAGGTGGCGTCACCATCTTCGGTTTTGCAGCGGTTCCCTTATGCCCTTTTTAACGCAATGGTAACAAAAATTTCAAAGTGATCCAGAATCCAGGATTCCGGCCGGATCACGCCCAAAATTTAATCACTTGTAGTTTATGCCATGCCCAACATACCCTCAAAAATTTCAGAAAGATCCGTCCATAACTTTTTAAGTTATCTCTCTGACTCACAGACAAACAAACAAACAAAAGCCGGCAGAAACATTACCTCCTTGGCGGAGGTAAAAAAGAATTCCCACCTCGCTGACAGGTCAACAACAGCAGGGGCGGCAGCTGACAAGGCGGTTAGTAACAAGGAGGCAAAGTAAAGGCAGCTGGCCAGCAGTCACATCTTTGTGCCAGTTGCTATTGAGGCAGCTGTCACATGGAGCCAAGAGGCAGTACAGCTGGTTCAGGAGATGAGCCGACGTATCACAGCCATCATCGAAGACTCCAGGGAAACAACTTATTTGTTCCAGCGGTTCTTCGTGGCTCTCCACTGATTGAATGCAGTCTCCTTCCACAGCACTTTCTTTACTGAATAAACGCCATGATTATTTTACTTGCTTAGTTTTCAATATTTCACCCTAGGAATTTACTAATGAGGGTTTTAAAAAATAATGAAAATGATAATGAAAAGTAAGGCAAAACGAAAATCACATCCGCTGTAAATGTTGTCTGATGAGGCCAGCCAGCTGGCGTAGGCTGTAAGTGGGTGTTTTAGCTGCGTTTGTTTGTGCTGCTGTTCATAGGTGGTGAGATCGTTTCAACGTTCGACATGCCCGAAGCCGTAAAACTAGGGCGGTGTGACCTAATTGAGGAGATCATGATTGGCGAGGATCGTCTCATCAAATTCTCCGGTAACTTGTCTTCTTCTGTTTCTTCATTGATTTGACAATTTGATTTCTTTCGCCTCCGTTGTTGTCACTAGAGTGTGCAGCGATTTTTTTTATTTGCATTATTTGTTATTTTAATGGCACTTTTAATCACAGTTTTGGCATGGCCGGTAGGTGTTATCAAATGACAGAGGTTCATCTTGCTGCTAGACATTAATTACACTTTGTCTCAACTACAAATTTTGCTCATGTTGCTTCCTAGCAATTTCTCCCATGCTAGTCCAATCCATTTTGCCATTAGTCACCGATTTAGTGATTTTTAATTTTATGGATAGTTTTCTTTGGTCATCGCAGTAATTTTTTTAATCGTGATTAATGTTTTAGTGCATTGGAACTAATTTATTTATTGGACAGTTTTAAGCACCGGACAGAAGCAGTGCCAGCATTTGCTGTATTGTTCGCTGGTGGAGTTCTCGATTGACATGATATGGACTATGTCGCTTTTTCGTGTCTGGTCCCACAGCATGAAACTCATTTCCAACATCTGTTTGTGACTTGTCTTCGATAACTTTTTTCAGTTGCCAGCTGAAGACTGAAGTATTCTGCAGATCCTGCCGTGAACCAGCATGTTCGTTAGCAGTAGCTATTTGCTATAGGATCGGGCAAATGTAAAATATCGTACTGAACTGATCAGTAGTATTGGTTGGTACAGCATCAGTGCGTGTCATTACAAACACGCGGAAGTTTGACCACGGTCTGTCGCACGTCCGACGTGAAATCCTACACTGGTTGGATGTACCAGAGCATGTCACGTTCAGGCTATGCTTGTCTGTCTACAAGTGTCTGCATGGAATGGGACCGCCATATCTGTCGGAGATGTGCTTGCTGATTTCGTCGTTGCCTGGTCGTCATCATCTGCGTTCTGCTGTCCGTGGACAACTTGCCGTTCCTCGTTACAGACTTACAACAGCTGGCAGAAGGGCATTCTCTTTCGCTGGCCCGTCATCTTGGAACAGTCTCCCGACGTACCTGAATGATCACACACTCAATCTGGACTCTTTTAAATGTTTCCTTAAATCATTTTTGTTTCAGATGTACCGATAATACATTCAGCGCACTAGAGATTTCTTCGAAATGATAGTGCGCTATATAAATGTTCACTTATTATTATTATTATTATTATTATTATTATTATTGTTGTGTTGAACCACATGCAGGGGTGGCACTAGGAGAAGCGTGCTCAATTGTTCTTCGTGGAGCTACTCAGCAGATTCTGGATGAGGCCGAGCGATCGCTGCACGATGCGCTCTGCGTCATGTCTCAGACTGTCAAAGAAACAAGAACAGTCTTCGGTGGAGGTCAGAGCTACTTCCATTGTTTCATCACCGAGTAAGCTAAAATCTGCCAACATGTACTTGCACAGCAGTTATGGATGGAATTTGTTTCCTATTCAGTAATTGTAACTATCGTAACTATTTGTAAGCATTGGTGACATACGTGAGCATAATCTCTGAGCTTTTGCTTGTTAGTCCACTAAGGGCGGGTTTCTGGATCTTAACTGGTCGGTCAAGTTAGTGTTAAGTGACAGATTTGCATAACTCGTGTTTCCCGTGTCACTAACCAGCAGTCAAAATGGCCAAAAAATTTAACTGGCCGAAATCGGCCAGTTAGCTAACCGTTGATCGTAGTTATCGTATTTAACGCAACTTTTGTACCATTTTGCAAGCAGTTTATTGACGAATGTGATACTATACATTGATTTTACCGTATAGCAATGTCTTCAAAATGCACGATGAGACTTTTGCTGCTACAAATTTTACTACAAAATCCATTCATGAATGGACAAAACGGCTGTCCGCAATTGCTTGGCTGGATCGTGGGCTGGCTGATGAGTGCTTGCGCTCATTAATATTCATGACGCCCGCCTGCGCTAGGCGGAAATGACTAGCGCTGTGCGCATCGTTGCTAAACAACTGTAGTTTACCATTCAGTTAGCTAACAGCCAATCCAGGTTTTGTTCAACTAGTGAGTTGCAATTAACAGACGCTTTACTAACTGATCAGTTAACTAAAAGATCCAGAAACAGGCCCTAAGTCTAATTATTTTCTATGGTCTTGAACTGACTTGCCTTTATTTCCATTTTTGGTCATGTAACTTTCTGTCAGGCTGGTTGTTCAAGGTGGGGGCTTTAAAATTTCTGCTGATGTGTGTGTATCTTGTCACCTAAACAGCAAAGTCCAAGCACTTTGACATTTTGACAAGCGTGCAACATTGACAGTTTCAAACAGTCTTTACATTACTAGTGTGACAAGCACATTAAAGGTTAATTTAACAATATTTGCTATATAAATTTACATTTTACTTACTTACTTGCTTAGTTTATATGAAGTATAAAGAAGATTTTGGGCAGGTTCATTGTGTGGGAGCTTATTTCCTTCTTCTTTTCTGTGCCGGTGAGGGTTAAACCCAATTAAGCAGAACTTGCCATTTCTTTCCTAGCAGTGGCTGTAGACATTGCTAGTATTCATTTGGCTTGCCCAACTCAGATGGGTGACCATTCATAGGTATAACATCTTGGCCACCCAGGCCAACTCAGCCTGGCCGTCCCTCTGTGGCTAGGCCAAATGATTACTAGCAATGTCCACAGCCACTGCTAGGGAAGAAACAGCAAGTTGTGCATAATAGTAGGCCCTGTTAATACTAATGTAAAGGGGATGAGCTCCCACGCAACGGATCTAGCTGTCTATGCAGAATCTTCTTCTTCTTCTTCTGTTAATACTGCCAGCTGTCTGACTGAGTTTGGCTGTATGCTAAGCTTACACACTTCTTAAGAACTTACTACAGTGATTAGGCTGTGAATAAATTGTTAAGAGTTGATGTTTATTTATCAAGTTACGTGTGTAGTTCAACCCCTGTCTTCCAATAGACAGCATTCCGAAAGTAATGACTGTCTGGAGGAAAGCAGGGAAGATTATCAGAACTACCATTATGGTTAATTACATATGCACACGTATAATGGAGTTCTTACAATGTTTTATTTAGTTCGTTTTTTGTGTTTTGTGTTTCTGTAAAGGTTAAACTTACTGTTGCATTATTATGTGTTTGTGTGCATTCTGCCTGAGAAGGCCGTTTCCGAAATGACCTATACTGTGTCGGGTGGGACGTTAAACCCTACTCTCACTTACGTGTGTAGTGCATGCAGCGTACAGACAGATGGACTGCAGCGAGTTGAATGGCTGCATGTGTATGTGTACGTGGGAAATTGCAGGTGCTTCGGAGATGTTGATGGCTAACGCCGTGACACAGCTGGCAGCCAGGACTCCAGGCAAAGAAGCAATTGCCATCGAAGCATATGCAAGAGCTTTGAGAATGGTCTGTACGCACTCACTGTGTAATTACTACCCAGTGATTGATTTAAGTGGGCACTGAAACTCATTTCTGGGGCCCCCTAAACTGCTGACAGGTCTTCATAAGCCCCAGACTGAAAAATTTCTTGCCTGATTCTGGGCCCTTACGTATTTTGATACAGCCATTGTCTGGTGCTCGTGCACATGATGTCTGTGTGACATTACACCTTTCGTGTAGCTTTGCCATTAGTCAATGCATATCTATAACATTTTCAATTAAGTTTGTGGCCTCAAATATGATAGGTGCCCCATAACTGCACAGTTTCTGGGCACTAGAATTAACACTTTAGTCACCGTCAAGTTTTGTAACATTGAAGGTGAGATCAATGGAGGTTCCCCATTGCAGCCATTACTTTTCATTAGTCGGCACTGTGTTAGCTCTTCATGAGTAGCCACACACATTTTTGTATCTGTCAAAACATTTCTGGTTTTCTGAGTGTTATTATCCATTTATCTACTTATTTGCTAGTGTTTTCAATGTATGGCAGCTTTTTTGGCATGCTCTTGGTTGCTAAATGATATCTTTAATTAGTACAGTGTAGCTGATTGCCTGGAAAGATGTATAACCTGTTTTACATGTCATGCGGGAAGTTAGTACAAGAGCATAGAGATTGTTTTGAGTATGCACTGGTTGAGTGGGGGGATATTGGGCTGTCAGAAATTTTTCTTTTTGTCAGAAAGTTTTCGTTCAAAAATTCAAAATTTGGGGCTGAAACGGATCGGATCGGCACTTATCCAATGACGTTGTGACCTACCTTACCTTACCTTCGGGGTGGACAGGCTCTTACACCTGCCCAGCGCTGAGGCCGTATCAGCTCGGCCCAATGCGCGTCCCCGAATGTAACCACAAGGTTACAGGTAAGTAAGTAAGTATATAAAGCCGTACACGGCTGCGAAGCCGTAAATAGGCGGCTATAAAGCTGTAGATGGCTAAGTAGCTGAAACCGGCACAAAAGCACTGGTAACGTGTAGCAATCTGCTCTCACGGGTTTGGTCAGCTGTTAGTTAGCTCCTCACCTCCAGATTTTAGAAATCTTTCGGGTCATCGGTGCAAAGCCCCACCACCACATCAAGCTGGCTGACCACAGTGGGGATGACGTTGTGAAATTTGAGGGAGATTTAAGGGCATAAGTGAAATTTTGAGCACCCATAATCTCCTCTGTTGGAAATTTGCAGCTGTCTGTTGTAATTCTGTCGTAAAGTTGCAATTTAACTGCTCTGCTTACCACTTTAACCCAATACCCACGATGCCGCTGTGTAAATTTACACTCTGCTTGCTTGTTGTGCTTACGTTGCGTGTATCTGTGTACAGTTGCCGACAATAATTGCCGACAATGGTGGATATGACAGTGCAGATCTCATTGCCAAGTTACGAGCAGCTCACACTGACGGCAAAGCTACCCATGGACTTGGTGGGTAACGACAGTGGAAAATAAATCATAACGAAGATCCCGCTGACTGTAAATGGTGTCTCAAGCGGTGTTTGCAGTTCTGGGATCCCAGCCGTTTGTGCCAATCCTGAATTCCGGGATTGGCGGCGTCCCAATCCTAGGATTTCGAGATTACAAAAAAATTGTGGGTGCTTCTGAGATTGATTTCTAGTTGAGATGTGTAATAGACACACTAATCAACACCTGCTTTGGAGAATTAATTTCAGTTTTACAACAAGAAAAGCCCCACTGACGCAAAGGGGAATGCGCGACAGCAGTGCATGTTTGAAGGTCCACTGCGAACAAAGTCTAAGCTCACCGATATCAGCAATTGACATTGGACACAAAAATTTTCATTTATTCACTCGCCTGCACCAGGTGGCGCCACCGGTCTCGCGCCGCTGTTGTTCAAGCAGCTGAAAGCACGCATTTTAAAGAGGCACTTCTCTTTGATGCTTTCATGCACAGGCCTCCTTGAACACAGGGAGTCGCGACTTGAACCGTTGAAGTCTACGGTTTATGCTGAAAATTTTATACACCGGTTGTCCTGGTCTGGATTTAGTGATTTCGGCGGAGTTCGCTCTTGAAATGTGTTTGGCAGCCCCAAAATCCATAAAACCCCATATTTCAGTGTTCAAGGTCATCCAAGGTCATTGCTGTCAGTGCCAATCGAAAACCCGTGTACGACTTCCTATTAGTGATTAATAGTAACCAAGCCCTATCTCTCACCGTTTTTGAGATACAGCTACTTATTAGCTAAAAATTGCAAATTTTCCCTGCCCCCTTTTGTTCAGCACTCTTGCTCAGGGGGAAACCTTTCGAATTTATGGAAAAGCTTTACTGATCCTGAAACTAAAGTCTTTCAGGCATCCGACAGTGAGGATTTGGTGATCCTAGCTTGCACCATTTCTAACTGATCTACCTGTCTGATGGACGGATGGACGGACAGAATTGAGATGGCTAAGACGTGCTACAGCTATAGCTGCTGTCGCCATGAAAGATTTTCATGCAGTGATAAACAACTTCAGATGTTGCAGTGCCATGTGCAGCCATTTTTTGACCATCTTATGCTTCCTACAGTGAGAGAAAATCTGCAAATTTTAAAAAGTCGGGGAAAAAGGAATGGTCATGGAAAAATGAAAAAACAAAACATCAAGAGTCCATGAAATTACACCATTTTGACATTAAAATATCTAAAATTTTTCTGGGGAGGGACATTTCTTCTTGTGGGTCACCTTGACTCGGGGATTCCTTTTTGCCACAAGTACTCTGTGTCATCGTATTTTACAGTGTAGCAGACTTATTGTAGACTCATGCACTTACACCCGCACCTATTGGTGTCACACATAAAGAAATTAGTTGGGGAAGATTATTCCTTTTACCTGGATAAGCCAGTGAATATGAATTCTGCAAAGTAGTAGGAAACACGCCATCCATCCAGTACCCATGCTCTGCACACCAGTGTATGCATCATTATCAGCCGGTCCACTCACTGTTAGCCACAGTTAAACCAATCGTGCATCATTCAAGTGGCATAATTGTTTGGATGCTGGACTTATGGTCAAAAGGTCGTGATTCGACTCCCTTCCAGGGCACTATTTCAAGCGGTCGCTACTTATATCGCTGACTGTCTGCAGGTACATAAGCTATCTCGATATATAACCAACACTCAGGTCAACTCAGCCTTTCATCCTTCCTCATCATCATCATCATCGACAACCATGGGCTCAACGCCCATTGGTGTCTGACGCCATTGTTACTATCACTGCCCACCGCTGCCTATCTAGGGCAGCGTGGCTTAACTCCTGCAGGGTTGCCCCACACCACTGCTCAATGTCATCTGACCATTCTCGGTG
>Ga0209367_1003441_pt1 | contig 21513 bp, 14 predicted proteins | sample WorMetLIZISLAND2_FD_187412 | JGI IMG/M metagenome (GOLD analysis project Ga0209367, IMG submission 187412) | Marine gutless worms symbiont microbial communities from Max Planck institute for Marine Microbiology, Germany - Olavius geniculatus... ...
CAGGCAACACATAATCATGTCCACGAGGGCGTAAACTGTCTGGACGCTCGGCGTAACATGACAACAGTTCATGAAGACAGTGACCAGGTTTCGTAATACTGTGAAAAAGATCACGTGAGCAAGATTCTGCAATATCATTAAAGGACATAATCTGAGCAGTGTAACCAAACGTATAGAGACGTTTCAAGGTAGACTGTAATTTATTCATTAGTTCCACCGCTAAAAATCCTGACCAGGCCGGGAGGGCATATCTAATCCGAGAGACAATGATAGCTTGAACAATTTGTTCCAACTGAACGGCCGACATGCCTTGAGAACACAAGAGTTTAAGTAGGTAGAATCTCTGGTTACACTGACTTAGGATTGAATTAACATGCAAATCCATCATATCGAAGCATTACCAATTTGTCACCAATGATTTAAACTACAATCAACTTCACAGACAGAATACTAAATATCAACATAAAAGCAGTATTTCAACTATTTCAAAATGACAACAACCGGCCTCCAGTGCGACACATGTTGGCAAATATCAAAAGAAATGTGGCATACTGCTCGGCCCAGCACTGGGTTTATGCCAGCAAAAACCTATTTCTGCCATTCAAGAGGTTCAAAAAGCAAAGAAAGGTTTACAGTGCCATAATTGTACAAGAATTTGCAACAAATTATTGATACAAATGTATGCAGTTTTGCTGCTACTGGCTGGTTTGAGACACAGTTTTCTGAACTTGAAAGCTGGCTCATATAAACCAGAAAATGTCACGCTGCACCAAGAAAACTTTCAAACGTTGCAATAGCAGCAAGATGCCATACAAAAATCCTCACAGACCAGAAAATATCATGATGCCATTTTGTCCAACATTTTCTGGCCTGTCGGAGCACCATTTTTGCGCAGGCCCTGTTTGGGCGATCATGCTGAAGCTAAAAGGTAAAGCGGGACGTTCCCCATCTGGAGCACAGGCTAGGCCCCCGGGGCCCCGGGGTGCTCATCTCCTTGTTGTGGCCATTGAGCCTGTAGGTGGATAGACCACTTGAGTCCATGATGCATGGCCAGTACGGTTATCTTCCCAGCTGCACAGCATGACCACCCTTTAACTGATACCAAATTATACTGTTTGGTGAACAGAGGCCCCCCACCGTGATCAGCCAACTTGTCGTGGTGGTGGGGCTTTGCACCGATGGCCCGAAAGATTTCTAAAATCTGGAGGTGAGGAGCTAAGTAAGAGCTGACCAAATCCGTGAGAGCAGATTTGCTACACGTTACCAGTGCTGTTGTGCTGGTTTCGGCTTCACAGCCGACTACACTTTACAGCCGTCTATTTACGGCTTTGCAGCCATCTACGGCTTTATAGCTGCTACCTGTAACCTTGCGGTTACATTCGAGGACGCGCATTGGGCTGAGCTGATATGGCCTCAGCGCTGGGCAAGTGTAAGAGCCTGCCCACCCCGGAGGTAAGATAAGGTAAGGAACAGAGGCACATGTGTGTGAACAACTTGGCCAGGGTTCTTATCTGGCAGTGCCCCGGCCTAGAGTCAATATCATTACATGACCAAGCCACAAGCTGAACATGCCTAAATCAGCCCGTGTGCTGCAGATAGTTCAGTGCTATAAAGTGAACAAAGGACACTGAACCTCGAGGGTGATATCAAACTCCGGCTTGACTGCACGCAGTTGTCGAAGGACGGGAAACAGTCGTATGACAGCAGTCACGCTGTGGCGCAGTGTGGAGCGATGAATGAACTGACCGATCATCTCAACACAGCAACGGCAAACAGACAATATAACAAACGATTTGCACTGGAAAACAGAGAGTTTAATCTACCACATAAACGAAAAAAAGAACTAAAAACCTTTTAAACAAGGATGAATGACGCAAACTGACAGAGCATAACTGTTATAATGTAAAACATAAAAAAATCCAGAAATAGGTCGTTACTTGAGAACTGAGACCTATGCAACAGCAGTGGCAATCCATCAGTTGATCCAACCTACATCAATGAATCTTAACCACACCAAAAGCCAGCACAAATACTAAATAACAAAGTAAAATGACAAAAATAGCCTCAAATTATACACAAAAATACTATAAAAAATAAAAATGTTCGAAAAACTACAAACACAGAAAATCTGCAAAGTAATGCCAGTACTACAAACATAAGCCATTTCGGAGATTTCGAGACAATCACTTGAACTGGTACTAACAAAAAAAATGAAAAGCAAAAAAAAATCAGACAAACCTAAATAACAGAAAAAACAACTACCTCTCCCTCTTTGATGACCATGTCCAGTCCCGGCTGAATGAGCTGGTCAAATATTCTTCGTTGATGTTTCTCCGGCACAATGCCCTGCATCAATGTCGCTTCGCTCTGCCAATTAACGGACATCACATTTCCCAGTGTAAGAGTTTAAAGAAGAAATAAATAACAGCATTCTATGTGCAATAATTTTATCAAGAAAACTCCTTCGGTGCTTTGACACTGTTTTGTGGATGACAGGGAAAACATCAGAAATGTTAAAAAACATATTCTACAGCAATCCCGAAACATTCTCCTTCGTGCACCCAGTGTAATGACACAATTCTTAGAAATTATCCCAGTAAAACAATATCATAACAGTAGCTTTTTGTGACTAACACAAATAACTGATTTCTTTAATAAATATATGATTGGCTCAGCCAGATCACTAAGCCGATTATTAAGTACACAAAAAGCAAGTTCATTAAAGGGAAACTATCATGAAAAATCGTATTCTAAGTGAACGCAAAAACTAACATAATAGAATATCTATTTTTATTTGTAGCAAAAAGCGCACACATATCATGCATAAAAATGAAGAAAATTGCTTTATTCATGAGCGAAATTACTGGATCTGAAGTGAAAAAAAGAGTCGACACACTTGGCATCGTTAGCAAGCAGCAATGCGCGCGTTGCGAGCAAGTCCATGTGTGGATCGGGATCCGCAGAATATTTCTGGTCCGTAGAGGGACTGCAGATTTTTCTTCGACAAAAAGTTGCTCACCTTGATATGTAACTTTTTAATACTAAGCTTTTTTAAAGCTTTCTTAGCCGTTAGATAATCATTATCATCATCATCATATTCGTTTAATACATTAACTTAACAGAACGCAAGCACGTGCACAATGTAGGCCTAACATACAGTAAATATAAGAGATTAAAAAAAGTCCACAAAACTATGTACAAATGTTGCAGAAACAAGCATGTCCATTGAACAACAGCATAACAGCAACAAAATTGGAATGTGTGACTGCCTAAAATCTAGTAGGCCTAACTAGTAAAAATATGATAAAAGTCATAAGTGACGTTTCAATTAATATTTTAACACTTTATGCACATATAGATAACTAGACTTATAGAGATAATTGGCCTAAGATAAACTGCTAATTTTCATGGTGAAGGTAGTAAGCATTGCAGATGCAAACGGACTGTGGATCAGAGTTTACATATTACCGCAGATGCGGAATTCAAATCAGAATCCGTGGACGGACGCGGACTCAAAATTTGAAGATCCGCATGTCTCTGCTACTGAGCTAAATTGCGAAGCCGGAGAGCGCAAATGGACAGTTTACGTGCAAGTTTTTGGTTTGAAATTGAGAAGATGTGTTTGACAAGCCACAGCAATTCGAACGTAGACGATCAAGGAGTGATTCATCTACCAGACGGCCGACTGTCGTGGCATAAAACGGACGTACAGTGTTAGGATTAGCCGATTCATCGGCGCTTCTTCGGCGGGCATTATCCAACTCTGCAGATGGCCCGTAGCTTTTAATATTTTGGTAGACCATGCCGCGTGATTCCCAGAGTGCGCTGGTGATTGGAAAATCCTGTTCCAAAGCACTCCGACATAGTATTCGATCAAAACCTCATCAAAATTGATCAAACTCCTATTCACCCCATGTTATTTTCGGCTGCTCTTAGTACCACTGACGTCACTGTTACCAGTAGTGTGTCAAACAGTATATTTTGTGTCAAATTGTAAAAATGATTAAAGTTCACTTTTTTGTGGCAATCAGTCAAAATTTGCTCGCCATAAATTTTATCTCATTTATATGTTCACGTGTGTCATTTATTCCCAAAAGTCAAATTTTCATGATAGTTTCCCTTTAATGTTCGGTGACATTCAGTCCATCTCCATTGCTAATGACCACAGGTGAATTTATATTCTACTAAGACTACGAAACAGTCTTCTTAACTGACAAACCTGTATTAGCTTCAGAAGTGCAAGCACCGACATGATGTAAAAGTCGATGTCAATCTCACAACCTTCTTCTTTCAGCAAAGCATTCGACTGCCGAGCCAGGCCTTAGCACACAAGAGAAATGTCAATGTCACAATATCACAACATCTACAAAGGATTGGACTGCCAAAATAGGCCTTGGCACACAACAAAAAACTAGAAATATGGGGCAAAGCCCAATTTGGGGTCGCCTGGGGCCATAAGTCGGATTGTGTTTCTTGGTTCATGACTGCTGAAATCCCAAGCTGTCGATCATGAATGTGGTAAAATGACTCTCCCCTATACCCCTCGATGAATCTTGCTAAAATATGGCCTCCGTTTCTTCAGAGTAATAATGTTGCCCAATGTTGGTCTTGGTGTGCTGTCCAGTTTTGGAGAAAAAGTGAAAAATAAGGAATAAAAAAGTAGAAAAAAAAACATATCAAAAATATACAAGCTCCCATTACTATTAAAAAGCAATATCAATATTTCACACCTATCTCACAACGTTCTTCTTTGAGCAGAGCATTTGACTGCTGTGCTAAGCACATATACCAGCAAGCTTCTTCAGCTATAAGTACACTGTTATTAGAATGGAAATTACAGACTTTAACACAAGCCATCTGATCCATTATAGTAATAATGGTATTATGTCAATATCTGTTATTGCACAACAAATTTCCACCAAGTAGTGAAGAGGAGTATATGAGATCAGTGTAATATTGAGGACCGACCGGACAACCGACGACCAACCTCTGTTCCTGGAAGAGTCTTCCTGGAAGAACTTCAATAATGGCCATATCTCCCTAACCGTGCTAGATAGATGCATGGTCGCAATGGACTACCCATAGAAAGTTGACCCCCGGGAGTCGAATGGTCACATGACCTATGACGTAACATGACCCCAAAAGGTCAAGGTCGTGATATGTAAACTCTGATCCACAGACAACTGGCAACTAGCGTCATCGACCATTACTGAAAGACATAATTACACTCTAAATCCTAATAAAGCTTCTCTGTCTGCAACAACATGAAATAAGCATTGTTCTAATGACATAGCTTCAGTTCCATGTTAGACGGTCATAAGTCCCACCTGCAGGATCCAAAAGATTCGATTTCTTCAGTGATGTTGATGACTTGCGAACAAACCTGTCGACAAAGGAACATTTAAATAAACTAAAATTAACACCATCAAAGAGTAGATAGAACATGTCAGAAGCACTGCCAATGACAGACAAAAATTAGAAAACTGCAAGTACGAAATGCAATCATTACACTATTATAAACTACTATCACAAGAAAGATCTTTCACTGATTGATTGACCGACTACTTTTGCTTTTAGTTAAATCAGCTAATTTTCCAGAGTAACTCAATGTTACACTATCCCCAAAAATAAAATTTTGAAAATTGTTAAAGCGGGGCTTTTTATAGCCAAACCAAGACAAAACAAACACGTAAGATCACTGAAGAGTTAAGACTGTTATTAACACTGAGATTAAATAAAGCAATAGTGTGGTAGGCCTACTAAACAAACAGAAGATAATACTTACGCCATACGCATCGATGCCTTTCTGACAGGAGTTTCTCGCATCTTCTGTTTGCTTGCCTGCAACATCAGCCACCAACCAGCAAGACAGCTTCATAACACTAACAGGTCAAAAACAGGTCAAAGATTGTGTATAGTTCTTTATCAGAAACCCATAGCAAAACTACGGAGCAACATCTGCTATACAGGATCGCAGAGTGTTACCTTCCACATGACACAGGTGAACGCACAAGATTTACCTATCCCAGAGGAATGGGAGGCTAAGTTGACCTAAATGTTGGCTATACAATGAAATGGTTTATCTTCCGCAGATAGTCACCCATCCAAGTAGTAACCACATGATAGCGATCCAACTTGGAGTTAAAGCCACAACATTTTGAACCTTGATTGCAAGACCGACACCCTATGGTTATGCCACCCACTAAGATAATAAACAGCAACACCAACTCACATGAGTGTACACCATGTCCCAAAACAAGAAATCTCAGCAAATGCTCATGAAACGTGCCAGAGCCTATAGAAGTTACTGTTCGCCAGTAATCTTGGTCTATCTCCACCCGTTTCGTCGCAATTCACTTTTTTGCAGCCAAAACTTGCAAAAAAATCACTAAAACCCTTTTTAGGGTTAAAGTTCATCAATGTTGATACCATTAAAAAGCACACCATTGGTGCTTGTTATCATGGTAAGCAACATGTCTGTGCCTATCTGCAACCGTTTTCATGACAGAAAAGCCAACAGCGGATAAATAACCACCTTTTAGAGGGGTACCCCTCTTTGACACCCACGTGCACAGGCTTCCTTGAATCTAAAGAATCCAGACTTGGATTGCTAAAACCTACATTCAATGCTAAAAATTTCATACACAGGTTGTCTTGGTCTATCTCCAGCCATTTCGATGCAATTCACTCTTGAAATGCGTGTAGCAGCCCAAAATGGCAAAAAATTCACTAAAACCCCTTATTTTGGGGGCTCAAGGTCATTCAAGGTCATCGATGTTGACATTCCTAAGAAGCTCGTCACCAGTGCTTGTTATGAAAAGCAGCACATCTGTGCCTATCTGCAACCATTTTTCACGTTAGACAACGCAATACAGGTAAAATAACGTAAAATACCAGAATGTGACACCAGGACAGACTAACGGATGGACAAAAGGACAAACTGACAGAATTACCTGACAGATTTTTACAAAATTTGAAACAGTCATTGATACAATCATTCTGAACTAGTATTTAAAGTTTTAGCTTAAAGTGGCCACTTTTGGCCTCAACACAGGCTCTTAGTCAAAAACGGGTACGCTGCTGCTTGATCTCTTTGTTAATAACAATGCATTGGATGTATCTTAATGTAAACAAACTGTGACATCATAATGACATAAGGCCTTCCCGAACTATCGTTCCGAGCAGCCTAATTAGCACTGAAGCACAGTGACACTGAACACAACGTTCAAGTGTTCAACGTGACCACCCTTTACTGCAGTGACTGAGGCTAATCATTTTCAAAACTGTATACAGTTATTCATATGCAGAAGTAACAGGGTTGCAAAAAACCCTGTTTTTTCAAAAAAGCCCAACCAGTTGCTTCTTGGGGTTTCTGGGTTTCAAGCTTTCATTGCAAAAAAAGCCCAACTTTACGGGTTTTAAAATTTCTATGGTTTTCCAGTTGGTTGATTTATATCAGCTTTTGTTTGCTCCTGAAAGCATAAAATATACCAATATATTTACAAATTTGGAGGTTTAAATGTTTCAAAAACTTAGACATCATGAAATACTTCATTATTAGTGAAGCAAAAAACTAAAAATGGATTAAGTTTGGGGTGCATTTTTTGGGTAGTTTATGTGGATTTACAGAAAAAAGCCATTGTTTTTATGGGTATCTGCCTAGGTGACTCAACTCTGCAAAGCACATGTTCCATTTCTCATGCACTACCATGCAGTTGATAGTACACTGAACAGAACAACAGAGGCAAATAACGTACAACGACCGGTGAGTGTGCCAATGCTGTAGAGCCACTGTCTTTGCTCGCAGACTTTAAATGTTCTCTCAATCTATCACACAAAACTGGCGCTCACATCACATTACAATGACAGCAAAGACTCGCTAATTTCACAGTAAAATATGTTGCTTGTTAAGAGTTTCTTAACTCTGCAGAGTGTAGACATGCTTGCATAAAATGCAATACACTCCTGTCTTTTGGCCGGCCACCACATGACCACTGAATTACGTCCATGTCCAAAGGATTAAGTCTCAGAAAGATTTTGTTCATTTTACACTTATACAGGTGTTTTGTCCAAGGGATTTTGTCGGAGGAAAATTATGGCTGGGGGATTATGTTCTGGGCTGTTTATAAATTTGACACTTATCAAAAGTCTGCATCTGAGGGGATATTTTGGCAAAACTCGTGAACCACTGCACTTAGCTTGATAAAATTTTGCATGAACATGTACCATGACAATTTCTATAAACCTGTTGAATATCATGGTTATCGGTCAAGGCTTGAATTATGAAAGAAAGAAAAAGGGGTCCTTTTTTAATGAAACACCACGTAGTTACTAACTAAATAGTTACTGCAGTTAACAAAAATTTTTGAATAGAATTAAAAAACCAGTGCAGAGAGATGGAAGAGTAACACACGTATGGAGCGACTTGACAAGAAGTGGCGATCGGACGGTGGCGTAGACCTGCATGAAGTCTGTGTCATAGCCACAGCACAGCAGCCAGCTGGCAATCAGACGGAGATCATTCAACACAGGCTCCGGCAGCTGCTCTAGCACTGTCACTGATGCAGTCTCCACTTCCATCCCATCTACCAGCCATTAACAAACACACACACATGTATTTGTAACACGTGAGTTAACAAATTAATCTGTCACTGTATTTTTGCACTACTATGAATAAAAATAAGAATATGAATAAGTATTCGACCTACTATTAACACAAAAAAGAACACAAACAGAATATCCACTACAGCCCTACTTTACACAAAGCAGATGCCCTTCATGAAAAATGACCTTCAGTGACAATAGAGCAGAAAAATTTCTCCGAGACTCAAGACACATCTAGGTCACAGTCTAATCTATGATTAATTATAGAGAAAACATAAAAGTACAGAAGTATCGCAGTAGTACTAGTTGTAAGTAGTAAGATAATTGCAGTTACCATGTTCGAGTGCAAGAACATCGAGAAGACTGCCGGGAGGCACCGGGCGTCCATGACGAGCCAGAAGATTCCGGAACTCCTTCTCCATGGCATCCTTGCCAGCTTCATACAATGTCATCTACAGCACCATTCACGCAGTGTGTTCTTCGTCGACAAACCATTTCACAACCACACAGTACAATAAATGCCACTTTTTGGTCACAACAATTTTAATGACTACATGAAAATATGTAATAATTACACAATTTGAATTTGCTGCACAGCTGTCTACTGGACTTTGACGTTTCACGAAAAAACCATATCAGCTCTCATGATGTACTAAAAACAAGTTTGGAGAAAATCCATCAACACACACTAGAGATACTGTTGTTATCAAGATTTGAGTTCATTATTCCGAAGGTTCACTATTCAGAAGGTCTGCTATTCCGAAAATCCATTATTATCACAAAACCTAAGCCTAACCTTAACCCTGACCCCAACCCTAACCCTAACCATAACCCTAACCTAGCACTGTGGCACATATCTGCACAGTGAACTTTCGAAATAGCTGACCTTCAGAGTAGTGGACATTCAGAATAGCGAGCCAGTACCGTTATCGAGGCTGCTGTTTATTATTACTGAAAGTGCGACTTACAACATGCGAGAGCTGCGAGCTATTTGGGTTGTTGACAGTCAAATACTGAACTGCTCGCCTCAGCTTGTCCATGCATTGCATGTAACGAGCCAACCCGCCACCAGGACTGGTACAAGCACATATACAGCACAGGATAGTTTGGGAACAGGCTAATACTTTTAAACACTGTATCATATTAACAACCACTTTCTGGTTCTGAAGCAGTTGGTCAAACCAGTTCATTAATATATAAGACCTAAATCTGCACCGAGTGATTTGTCTGTTTACTGCACAATGCACATGATCACTTGATCAGCTTTGTACCAATAACAGCTGTCATTAATAAGCAACAAATGAATGTAAACTAGTGGTTATAGTTAATAAAAAAAACAAGAAAAAAAGTCCTTCATCAGCAAACATAAACTGTCAGTATTATTATTAATTGTTATGCCCAAAGTACATTATGCTATTTGGTCTGAGACCTGCTCGAAACCTGCTGGAGACCTGCTCACTAGCAAGTCTCAGACTTGTGTGCATTCGTGATGATGTTGTGATAGTGTTGCTTCGTCCAAAGTCCACCATGCTAGAAAGTCAGAAGACTTGTTCAGTGTTCACGTCCATGAACCTCATTGACCTGACCTGAGCAGTATGACCTGACCTGTATTAGTTGTGTGCGTGGCTGAAGTTGCTAAAGAGGTTGTGACTGCTTGCTGTAGTCTAGTCTAGCAGCTGGTTTTGGAGCTGCTACCATCTCAAATAAGAACAGAAAAAAAGGTTGCGTCCTGGTCTTTGGGGGCATGGACAGCCTTGTGTGACATTAAAGTCAGCCTAATCTACATCATCAAAAACACACAACGTTTCGGATGCTGAACCGATTACATGATATGCCATTCTTTTAAATGGGCCTATCTGCATATAGGTTTAGGGCCTACTTTTTGAATACTGTAGTACGCCAGCAATTCTGGTCCATGCAAACACTTTCTCTTCCTCTGACAAATTTAGCTCAGTGTCCCATATACTTGGTACATTCTATGCTGCATTAATAAAATCTTCAGTTCTGACAGCAATGTTTAACAAGTTTTGTTTCATAGTTATGTAATATTAATACTAAAAACGATTTACAGCATGCAAGAAATGATATAAGTGACGACATCCACACAGTGTCATAGCAAAGAATAAGTATATACTGTATCAAAAAAGTATCAAGCAGGTTCGTACATCTGGTTGTTTTTAAAGTCCATCTGGCTAGCACGAAGCTAGCACATCAAAACACAGCGAACTCGTCGCAAACCTGCTACACTATCACGAAATGTCGTGATAGCGTTATCTTGTCCGAGACAGGTTTTTCAATCCGAAAAAGTCGTCAGCTTGTCGCAGACACCAGCGAACCTGTCCAAAACTTGTCCGAAACCTGTTTGCTAGCACATGCTAGCAAACAGGATAGCATAATGGACTTTGGGCTTTACTATGCTACTACTATGATGGATCTCAGAATAGATTGTACAGTAGTCTATTAGTCTGACTGTATACCAACACTAGAGCAACATCATTTCTATTCATGTTTCTCTTAATTCAAGCAACTCAGCAGCATTGTGATCATGACAAAATAAGCAAGATCAGCTGTAAACATGTCACAAATGATATAGTCAGATCAGCACTTACCCATCTCTGATAACTGGCTCCACTTCTTCTGCGACGTGATAATAGCCGATCACATGATCCAATGCTGCTAGCGTTTTTTCGCTGTCTGGCATCAACATTTATGTAAGAAACATCATCATGTACAAATCAGCATCATTAACAAACAGCCAATACTGTGAATTACCTTCCGAACTGTGAAATTAGCTATACCCACAAAACAGGCAATCTCCATCAAAGGATGCAAAAAACACAAACGCCACAAGTTAAAACCTGAAGTAGAACCATAATGTCCCAATGGCACCATTGACAAATAAATGTGCAGATGCTAGAAATTAAATAAGTCATTCATGGTGTAAATCCTGTTAACTATAGCAATAGTTCGATAAGTTGCATCTAACTACATAACATAATCGTAAATACTGAATAAGTCACTAGTCTTATAAAAGTTACTAAAAACATACACTGGGTAAACTACAGGCTGAAGTTCTTTCCATAAACACAAGTGTAAAACACTTAACAGTATCCAACAACAATATTCTCAGTTGTGAAACTACTCAGCTGAACACATTAACACCAAACGATACTCTCATGTCTGCGCTGCAAGTTGCCAGTTTCTTGATAGATTGGAATAATGGTCTCTTCCAGTCGACCCAACCGGTTCTCAAATGAATCGAGAATTGATAACATGTTCTTGGTCATAGCATCGCTGCGTTTGAGTGCCTCCTGCAAGACTGCAAGATTATCCATTTCCTACAACAAAAATATGGACCGAGCGGATTGGATTAGAACTGCAAATAATTAAGGGCAAGTTTCTGGTGACTAATTGATTGTTCGAGTTAGTCACTAACCGACTATTTGCATAACTCATGCTTCTGGTAGCACTAGCCATCGGTTATATCCTCACTAACTTTAATTGGCCAAAATCAGCCACTGATTGGTTAACCGCTCACAAAATGGCATTAAAATTGCATTTTTGTTAATTACAACAAAATATGTGACACTATAGAATGACTACCACACAGGAAAAAGTAAACACTTCAATTTATAGCCTACCTTACATACATCTAGCAATAGCAGACTGATGCATTAGTTATAACATAGCTCTATCCAGAAGTAAACTAAAATACTACAGAATACAGTTCCACGTCACTGCCAACACGGTAAGCTTTTTCGCCGTTTGGGTCAACTTTGTCATAAAATTGTTATCAAGACTAGCTGGAAGCCCTTCAAGGGCACCTAGTTGCTACTTCTTCTTGTGTGCTCTGCCCTAAAACAGGTTCCACTGATGATGATGCCATCTGACTCGGCTTTCCGCCCCTCTCTTTAGCTCCTCATAACTCATCTTCTTGTCCTCTTGCTCCCTAAGTAGGTCTAGCATCTTCCTTCTTGGTTATCCTCTTGGCCGTTTCCCTTCCAGCTTCCCCTCTAGTACAGTCTTCAGAAAACAGTCATGTCCTAAGACATGCCCAATCTAGTTTACTTGGCGTTGCTTGACAACATGGACCACAAAACGTTGTTCTTGCACCAGACTCAAGACTTCTTCATTTGACATATGTGCTGTCCAGCTAATTTTTTCCATCTTGTGCCAGATCCACTTCGGAATTGACAGTATTTGCTTGGTCATCAGCAAAGCGTACAGCCTGTACTAGTCTTCCACCTGTCACTACTCCATCTGTTACATTGTCAAGAGTTTCATTCAATACTTCCTAGATATAAATGTTGAACAGAGTAGACATGGGACACCCTGTCTTGATCCTCTACCAATGATCCTGCATCAGTCTTCCTCATTCTATTCTCACTTAGCCTTGTTATACACGGCTCAGATTACAGATACAGATCGTAGATTGAAAGGCTTAAACATTAGGCTAATTCTCACTGTGAATGTCTGGACCATGCTAACAATTGTTTAAAACTACAGTCTCTCTCTCGTATACTTACTCTCTGCAGCTTACTACTTATTTCCGTCTTTAAATGCCACGACTCTTCCATTTTAAATACTTTCGACTGCCGATGTTTTAGCAGTACGTTGTCACTTTGACATCAAAAGATTTGTTTACATTCGTAATGTTGATTCTTGATTATCGCTCGTAAAGTTGATAAATAAGTAAGGCACAGGATATTTGACCGCTTTGAACAGCCTTGCCATTGCCTGCAGCAATCTAGCCTTGTTATACACATGTACGACTTTCTATTAGTGATTAATAGCTAGACCCTATATCGCACCGTTATTGAGATACATCGATTTATTGGCTAAAAATCGCAAATTTTGCCCACCCCCTCTTATTTAGCGCTCTTGTTCGGGGTGACCCCCTTCGAATTTATGGAAAAGCTTTACGGTTCCTGAAACTAGAGTCTTCCGGGCAGCTTATTAGACAGTTTTTGACTGTTCCATCCGTGTGACAGACAGACGGACAGACGGACAGGCAGAATTGCGATGGCTAAGACGCGCTACAGCAGTAACTGCTTATAGGAACTTGTTATCGCCATATCCAACGGTACCATCGCTGACCCCCTACGACGAACTATTTACCCACAATAGAGCGTAATGATCTTTCCAGGTCATCCAAGGTCGATGATTTTCGTCTCATCTAAAAAAGTTTGTGTGACTTTCCATTAGTTCTGCTCAATAGCAATTTTGGTTTTATACGTCACCGTTTCTGAGATGCAGCGACTTATACTTTAAAAAATTGCGGCCAAACCTTTGCACATAGAGACAAGGTCGGCTATATAGGAACTCGTCATCGCTTGGTCCAACGGCCGTATTATCGCCGACGCCCTATGCGACTTACTGTTTAGCCACAGTACTGCACAGTTGGCATATATAGCAGAGTGCGTAATGACCTTTTAAGATCATCCAAGGTCAATGATTTTCACATCACGTGAGAGGGCTTATGCGACTTCCTATTAGTGATTAATAGTAACTTTGGCTCTCTCTCTCTCTCACCGTTTGTGAGATACGGCCAGTTTTCGGTTGAAAAACGTACATTTTACCCCCTCCATTCAACCCCAAGTTAGGCCTATAGTCGATAGCAGCAGCACTATTATAACACAAGATCTTTAGCCTAGATCGCAGCAGCCGTAGCAACTGTAGTAAAATATCGTTGTCAAAAGTCAACCTTCCGTGGAACCTTGCAACGAATTAGGGGTCCGTATTGTCATGGCCGCACGAAGTGGTACTTCAGCGATACTGTACAACAGTCGAATACTTTTACCGGTAGCCGTCATGTTCGTCTTAGGCCTGTGTCTAGTCGATAGGTGGACGAATAACTTGCCCGTCGGTATACAACCAAAACGATCATCGTTATCGTCGAGCGCCATCCAGTCTACAGTGCGGTTCGTCAGCATGTGTTCGTCAAACTTTGACAATCGTCGACTGGGAAACCAGCTCTTCAACTGGGCGGCTGTACTGTACGTCGCCCGGCTGTCAGGTATAGACTCGTAGCCGTCTCTACTAAAGCCAATGTATAAAAATTGTAACAAAAATGAAAAATCACTTCGATCGATAACGTTGAACACCAAAATAGTCTTGGAGTTTTATTGAATTTTTGCGATTTCCGACTAAGACACTCATTTCAGGAGTGAATTGCGCTGAAATTACAAGAGATTAACCATGACAACCTGCTTGTGACATTTTTAGCATCAAACGTAGATTTAAAGACTCAAAGTCTCTAGTTTCACACAAGCTTGCGCACGCGGGCATTAAAGACGCGTTGGTCCCCCATTTGGCTCGTCTAGCGCGAAAACGGTTGCAGGTAGACATAAACTTGCTGTTTGCCATAACACGCACTAGTGACGAGCTTTTAAAGGGGTATCATTATTGATGACATTGAACGACTCTGAACCACCAAAATAGGAAGTTTTTTTGCGGTTTTCGCTGCGGTGCACACTTTTAAGAGTGAGTTGCGATAAAATAGCTGGAAATAGACCAGGACAACCTGCGAATGAAATTTCAATGATAGAACGTAGATTTTAAAGTTTTATATACGGAGGCCTCCAATTTTGGTATTTTTGAAAGCTTTATTATTTTACTGCAATTTGTACACTGATTCTCCCGGTGGCAGCACTCATGCTGTCGCGCGTCACGTGAACTTCGCTCAAATTATTTGTATACCTAATTACAATAACCTTAAAGTAAACCCAACTTCTGGTCTTTGTTTGGATAGTTTTTTGCAGTAAAACAGCACATCTGAATTGCACCAAAACACGTCATTTTAGAATTAAAATTTCAAACATTCTCTAGGACACAACTTTTTTCAAACTCCTTTCAGTGTGAAACAAGAAATTTGAGCTAATGCTCACGGGACGCGCGAAAGCCTATAGCAGTTCCTGTTCGCAAACTGTCAGTCTATCTCCAGCCATTTCGTCGCGACTTTTGCGAGGGTACTGTTCTTTGATGCCCTCGTGCGCAGGTTTCCTTCCTTCCGTCGAAATCTACGTTCAATGCTGAAAATTTCATGTGCAACGTGTCCGTGTCTGTTTCAAATGGTTTCGGCGCAATTCGTTTTTGCAATGTGTCTCGCAGCCTAAAATCGCCAAAAAAATCCATAAAACCCCCTATTTTGGCGTTCAAGGTTATTCAGGGTCATTAAATTGGGGGACCAATCGAGAGCCAGTGTACGACTCCCTATTAGTGATTAATAGTAACCTAGGCCCTATCTCGCACCGTTACTGAGATACAGCGACTTATTGGCCAAAAGTCGCTAATTTTGCCCACCCCCTCTAATTTAGCGCCGTCGTTCGGGGTACCCCCTTCGAATTTATGAAAAAGCTTTACGGTTCCTGAAACTAAAGTCTTCCAGGCAGTCGACGGTGCAAATTTGGTGATCCTAGCTTGGACCGTTTTTGCCTGATCCACCCGTGTGACTGACGGACAGACGGACAGAATTGCGATGGCTAAGACGCGCTGAAAGTAGTAGCTGCTTTCGCGCGTAAAAACAACTCTTCTTCCCATATTCTACCTCATCGTTGCCTTGTGCAGTGTTTTTTACGGCCTGCACACGACTCGCGAAGCGAGGTCTTGTACAAACTTCGTAGAGAATACCCCAGTAAAAAATGCTTAAAGTCGGCCAGTGTTCGATGAAGAGTGAAGACGTACGCAAAGACGTAGTCAGACAGAATGTTTAACTTATTTTAAGACAGTGACGTAAACAAAAACAACAGGTTCAACGAACAAACATGTCTGAAAATTGATAATATCGATCACTTTTTACCAGACTACATCTGTTGCAACTTAAGCCTAATTGCAACGTAGCTTGGCCCGTGACATCGAAAAATCCATTCCTGTCGTGCATGTTGAATGACAGTGACATTTTGCGACGACACGTCGCAAAGACTTGCCTCGATCTTCCTGAATTTGATTTGACGGCAGGTGTTAATGTTTCTCAAAGATTACGTTATTAGTGGACTAGGTCTAAAAAATGTGTGCTTCTGCATCACGAAAATTTTTATTGGACCTGCAAAAATATCAGCGCAGTTTTCAATATGTTTTCGCAATTTTACTGAAAAATACTGTTTACGTCTAGCCTGAAATGTTCCAGTAGACCTATCTTTGTTTAAATTCTCGTGGGTACTATTTAGTGTGTATGTTTGTTTTTTACGAGATGTTGGGTAATATTACATGACACGTCATGATATAAGAATAAATTATAAAAAAAAAAATATGCGCCCCGTTCCTAATTTTTTGCCTGCTGCAACCGAAAGCTCGAATATTTTTACGCCCTATGGTCGTATGAATTTTGGCTTGCTGCCGCCGAGAAGGACTCGGGACGCAGAGTAAGACAATAGCCCATTAGATTCTACTGATAATGCTGAAAAGGCACACCAACGCGTTGTTGTAGCATGTATTGTGAACTTTATTTTACTCACTCTTGTCACTCTGATGTGCAGAACCTATGAAATTTATACACCGTGTCTCAAAAAAACTAAGCAGATTTGTTTTTTCAGAACTGCGTCAAATTTCCACCGATTTTGATAATTTTCGGCAGAAAGATGGCAAACGATCCAAATATATGCGAGGTGCACTCATTTTCACACCTCACTTAATTTGCGTCATCACCTTACCGTGTTAAACGCAAATGTTCCAAATTGCTACATAACGCCGAATGTTGTTATCTGCAATAAAGTTTTAAAGACTTAATTAGCGCACAATAAACAAAAGGTGCTTTATTTAGCAAAATTATAAGTTCCTATAACACCTGTGTTCAAAAATGTCAGATGAACATCGATGAACTCAAACACATCTCGTCAACGAGTGGGCGCAGTTCCACCAGTCGATCATTGATGCCGCGATCAGCCAATGGTGCCGCCGTCTGAGCGCTTGTGTCCGTGCACGTGGGGCACACTTCGAGCACAAGTTATGACAATTTTGAACACAGGTGTTATAGGAACTTATAATTTTGCTAAATAAAGCACCTTTTGTTTATTGTGCGCTAATTAAGTCTTTAAAATAACATTCGGCGTTATGTAGCAATTTGGAACATTTGCGTTTAACGCGGTAAGGCGATGACGCAAATTAGGTGAGGTGGAAAATGAGTGCACCTCGCATATATTTGGATCGTTTGCCATCTTTCTGCGAAAAATTATCAAAATCGGTGGAAATTTGACGCAGTTCTGACAAAAACAAATCTGCTTAGTATTTTTGGGGACATGGTGTAGAATTTGCGTGAAATACGCAGAAGTGCCATAGTTCATACGGGAAAATGTTCGTTCGGGCAGATGTCGTACGGACGAATGTCCGACACCCGCACTGCATAAAATGTAGCTCTGAGATGAATTTCCCGTAAAAAAGCAACACGCATCTGTTAGGTTATGCAAATGGCCAATCAGAGTTGCTATAAATCGGCGTGCAGGTGGTCGCCCAGTGATGTTGAAGCGTCACCCGTACGGTTGGATCGACCGCTGGTTTGATGTCGCTGACGTCCTACGTATCGGCAATCTGTCCGAGCTGTGTCCGTGTGCTACGGTGTCCGAGCGTTGTGGAATGACTTTCGATACCGCAATCCACGACAAAATCCGGAGTCCACCGTTCCTCAACGCCAGCGCGCTGCTGATCTGCGGATACTTCCAGAGCTGGAAATACGTTGTTCCCATCGACGACGAGCTGCGCCGACGTCTACGCTGGAAACCGAAGATTGCCGCAGCTGTTCTTAGGTCAACTTGCACCGAACATAACCAATTAAAATGTGAGCTAGGTGCCCATATACGTACGTAAGCCTACAGCGTATACCAAGCAAAAAATTTACTTATGAATATTGCCGTTCAACGCCGTCGTTGACTATCTTTATTTTTTTTCAAATTTTATTAAAGCGCTCAAATTTTCCGTTTGCATTAAAACTTAAAAGTTCAAAAACTAAAACTGTTAGTTTCACGGGCTAAAACCCCTAATCGACTGATTTTTTAACCAGGGTATCTGATCACACACGCTTGCGTTAAATGCGTTCGCCATGCGTCCACCCTCATCATCATCATTTTTTCTATAAAACAGATTGACAAAACGCAACCATACAAAGCATACAGAATAACATTTTTTTAAAAACTGAAAATGTCATTGAATAGAACTTTGTCGAAATGGTTACTACCGTAGTGTGATTATTAGGTGAAAGGTGCTGACAAAGAGCGCTAAACTAATAAATGTCTTTGAACAACATTCTATTTATGTAATCTCTACTATCAGTCTTGACAGATAATGTGAAAGAATGACTCCGCGCCAAATCCGAAATTACGTCACTGTTTGCGGCTGTCCAGATAATATGTTTCTGCCTGGATCTTTACATCCTTTATTCTTATTTTCATTGACAGGCCTACTAAGTTACACAGATTGTTCGTACTAGATACCGCATTGCTGGAGTGGATAAGCGAGTACGCAGTACGAGCTTATACCACTCCAAACAGTGCGGTATCGTACCACGCTTATAGATGGCATATAGACTACACCATCGTTTGCTTTATGATGCACGACTGCAGCCTAAAATTGTGAAAACGGTAGGTTTAGCAGTGGAAGCTGAGTGTGATTTATACATTGTTTGAAGGTTTCTGTACGCAGTCCGGCCAGTGTCCATCAGAAGGAACCGAGGGTCGTTGCTGCGTGTGGGCGTTCACGTTCGTGCAGGAGACGTGCTGATGAAGGGTTCTTTCATACTAGGCTTCACCGCCGCTGCGGCTTCCTACTTCATTCAAGCCGCTAACTATCTCACCGCAAACGTCACGTCGCCCGTCCAGTTTATCGTGGCAACCGACAGTCTGGAGTGGACCAAGAAGCACATCGCCTTGGAGGCGGTTTTCCGGAACCGTCCCTACACCAGCGTAGTTTACTCGCAAAGTCACAATGCTGGGTTTGACATGGCGCTGCTAGCGTCGTGTGACGCGCTGATAATATCGACGGGAAGCTACGGCTGGTGGGCTGCCTGGCTTGCCAACAAAACCACTGTCTACTACCGCCATTGGCCGCGACCCGGCTCCCACATATCCCGCAGGTTTACCCGCGAAGACTATTTTCCACCGCACTGGATCGGTCTGGGAAATGAGTCAGATCTTGCTCCGCGCGAACCATGGATGTAGGCCTAAAACGTGCCGGAAAAAATTCACAACCTAAAAAACGTTAAAAAACGCGGCAAGAACAAAAAAAAACATTTATAAACGTTGAATAAAAAAACTGCGCTGTAAGCTTCCCCAGCGGGGTCTGGAGCGGAGCTTTAGCCGAAATCAAATTTGGTGCATTAAAGCTTATTCGTCTTATCACCTTACCCATAAAATAAATCTCACAACAGAAGTTCTAGTGCACTACCACGGTGTAAGCAAAGAAAGGTCGAGCCTTGTGTACGACGTGTCTGTCTCTCTGTCTGTCGTCTGCTACGCGTGTGTTGTGGGTGAACCATACGTCGTAAAGGTTGGCTGTGTCACCGTTGGATAGGGCGATGACGACTTCTTATAGACTGTCAATAGTAACCATGTATTTGTCTGCAGCGGTTTTGGCGCAATTTTGAACGAAAAGTTGCTGCCTGCAGCCGTCACCGTATCGTATTCTAACGTTAATTGTAGCGTTCGATACAGCACCGTCACTATAGCTTGTATAGGACTGTATCACTCTGGAAAATCGCTTTCATTATACCACCGGACGTCGGATTGTTGGCCTTCGGATATAGACGGTAAAATTAGCTTACCTCAGCGACAGCTGGGTTTTTTGTTTTTTTTTGGATGTAGCGACAGGGAGAGGACTTTTGGGAACGAAATGACCGAAAATCGAAATCAATTCCACAAGTAAAAGTGCGATTTTTGGGAAAGAGCAGCAACGGTAGAAGGCATGGGGCGGTAAAACTGTTGCAATATTTTGAGGAGTTTAAAAAATAGAGACAAGTTTCAGAGAGACAGGGGTGTCTACACCATATAAACGTTGGAGCAAATGTTCCATGAAAAAAATAGGGGAAAAGGTTTTTGGGGAGTTAGGGGGAAAATTAAATATTATAATTCTGCATTTTGATATATTGCATGTTATATCAGAAATGCAAAATTATAATACTCAACTTCCCCCTAATTTGCTCACAAAACTTTCCCCCTTTACTCAAGGGGAAATAGACGCCCCTGTAGGGAGAGACACTAACTAATAGCACATAATTTTTTTACGTTTTAAACAGGTTAGACCCCGGGGTCGACGTCTTGAAGCGTTTACGACTGACGCCAAAATAATTTGACTAACTTTTGAAAGCGTCAATTTTTTAATCCGACGGGAGTTGCCCGGCAGTTTTTCGATGGCGATTGCGACACGGCTGATTTCAAGAAACAAAATTTACGGGGTGATACCCAAAATCTCCGACCTTGAGGGTTTTTCGGAAAAGCACAAAGTATTTATTCGGCAGCTTATGGACAATTTATGCGATTGCCGGATAAATAGCCGTTCCTTACCGGTCTGGCAATTCATCCGGCAGCCGTCTTTAGCGGCCTTAGCCGGCACCGAAGTTGGCCACTGACTAGATCAACCCAACCACGGTATCACGCCTTTCATACAGTCGGTCACAAAAATGGCACGATTACGTTCGGAATACGTAACCGATTTTGCGAGGTTAGTTTGGATGTATACTTAACCTTCATTTACTCACAGATTTTTTACACACGTTGTTACTCAATGGGGGGAAAATACCCCCACCGATATCTCGACTTCTAAGGCAGCTAGAAACAAAATTCCAACGGCTACACCCATGTTTTCAAGGTCAAGCTGTTCAATAATGTTGTCGGCGATACAACCGGAAGTCGCCTTATACCGGAAATAAATATGGCGGCCGCCTAAACCAGAAGTAACAACATTTAGGCTTGTAGGACAGCTAGAAAC
>Ga0209367_1003442_pt1 | contig 21513 bp, 5 predicted proteins | sample WorMetLIZISLAND2_FD_187412 | JGI IMG/M metagenome (GOLD analysis project Ga0209367, IMG submission 187412) | Marine gutless worms symbiont microbial communities from Max Planck institute for Marine Microbiology, Germany - Olavius geniculatus... ...
AACCGGACTAACTGGTGGTCCACTCCATATGACTCTAGCACAGCCCAGGTCACCGTCTGATCTATGCTGTCAAATGCCTTCTTGAAGTCGACGAAGCAGTTGAAGATCTTATTACCCTTTCGTCGTGCTTTCTCTGCTATCAGTCTCAGGGCTAGGATCTGCTGTACTGTACTCCTGTCTTTTCGAAATCCTGCCTGTTCGTCCGCCATGTGTTCTTTTATCTGTGACCTCAGTCTTTCTGTTAGGATCATCATTAGCACTTTGCCGAGATGGCTTGTCAAGGCAATCGTTCTGTAGTTGCTGCATTCCATAGCACGGCCTTTCTTATGTAGCAGAACTAGAATTAGCATGCTAATTACCATGTAGCTTGTCGAGCTAGCTCGATGAATGCTAGCAAACATCGAGCAGACGTCGAGCAATTAGCACGTGTATTTTGAGTAGATTTGCTCGACGTTTGCTCGATGTTTGCTCAATAGTGTAAATGGGGTATTATCAAACTGTAACGCGGCTTTCATTTGATCTCATTCCAGTTCAATTCTTTTTATTTGTGTCGTTCCGTACGCATGCTTAAACTCTGACTCTGCAAATGTATCGACTCACTGAGTCCGTGTGCTCCAATTAGAAAGTTTGACTTATTTGTTTTCGTTTTCTAGTTTGACGAAATTACAGTAGCGTAGCCAGGATCTGGATGTAAAGGGGGCACTTAAGGGATAAAAAAATTCTTTGATTTTTTGTGTTAAAATGAAGCATTTTCGTGCATTTATTTTTTACTATAACTTCGAATAACTGATTAAACTTCTAGGAGCAGCACGTGCCCTCCCTTTCTTGTCATATGAAAGACTATTAAAGATGATAATAGTAACAGTTCTATATTAGTGTAATTGTATCGCTAATTTGTGTAATTGATGCATGTTCTATTTCAGAGCAGTTCCAGTAACCGGTGGGCCTGTTCTGTCTGGTTTTTTGTCCATAGGTGAGCGCAGATATACGTGTACCGTGCTATGACGACCGTGAACAGGCTCCAATCCACGTGGCGGCGTCCGAGGGCCACTACGAGACTGTGTTCACTCTGTTGGACGCCTGTTCGTCTGACGTGAATGTTCGTGACTCGGAGGGTGAGACTCCGCTACACTGCGCCGCTCTACGCGAGTACGATCCGCTCGGGATGAAGTCAAAAGACGACTATACGGAAACCGTCAAGGTTCTCCTGAACTTTGGCGCTGAGGTAAATGTATTAGGCCTACTTGTCAGTGTTCTCTTGATGACTGTCTGGAGGATAACAGCGAAGATTAGGCCTATTAGAACTGTCATTACTCGCTCATAATCGACATTTACGTACAATTTTATGTTTGGGTTTTTTTTGCGTTTTGTGTTTGATATCAGGTTTTTCTGTAAAGGTTAAACTTGCTATAAAGGTCAAACTTTTTGTTTCGTTTTTATGTGTATACGCATTGCCTGGAAAGGCCGTTCCCGAAATGACCTATACTGTGTTGGGCGAGACGTTAGGCCCTTAAACCCTACACCCTCACTCACTTATACCCCTTTTACACGATGACGTAAACCTGAGCCAAATGGTTGCAGATAGGCACAGACGTGTTGCTTATCATAACAAGCACTGATGACGAACTTTTTAAAAATTTCAACATTGATGACCTTGTATGACCTTTAACGCTAAAATACCCGTTTTTATTGATTTTCTGGCGATTTTAGCTGCAAATGAGTGAATTGCGACAAAATGGATGGAGATAGACCAAGATAACCTGCGAACAGAAACTACTATAGGCTCTCGCGCGTATCATGAGCATTAGCTCAGATTTCTTGTTTGTTGTGTAATGGGGGCACTAGAAATTCTTTAATGTGATATGATATGATATATTTTTCGACCCAGGTGAACTTCCGAAACGCTCGCGGCGAAACTGCGCTGCACCTGGCCGCTCGCAACGAGCTACAGAAGGTGGTGGAAGTACTGGTGATGGCCGGGGCTGACCCATTGGCGGAGGACAACGATCGCAACAAACCGATCGACCTCGTCGCACCGGAGGACACCGTGTCCAGACAGACGCTCAAGACCGCGATGGCCGACCGCGAGAGAATTATGAACGAAGCCCGAGAGGTGCGGGCGAAAGGCTTTACCACGAGTCTACAGAGAGAACTTCCACTGTCCGCGCGCTCACAGTCGACGCTGAACGTGCCGCTGGCTGGGATGATGCCCGGTGCTCTAACGTCCAGCCGCTACATGAGCCACACCGGCATCTTCCAACCGCCCGCCGGCATGTCGTACAACCAGAGCGGCATGATGCAGGGATATGGCTATCAGAGCGGGTCCAGGACCAGTTCTTCTGATAGCACAAAGCGTCGAGGTGACAGCAACGGAGGAGGACCTCGTCTGCCGCCGTCAATGCTGAACACATCCGCCGGGCATCTGACGGTTGGAGTTCCGCCGGCAGGACGTCCGGTAGCCGCCATGAGGAAAGCCAGATCCGTCGAGGAGTTGGACCAGCCGCGATCTCGCCAGAAGGGTAGCGGCGACGGTCGACAGCAGCAGGCGAGGGGTCGAAAAGGTAGCTTCCAGGGCAGCGAGGTGTCCAGCTTGTGGAACGTGACTCCGCCTGGATCAATCAACGATCTGGCCGACGTCGACGACGAGCGCGCGGAGACGACGAGCAAAAAGTCCGGCCGCTTGCGCAAGGTACCGAAATCGAAGCCTCATCAGAACGAGATCGACGAACAACCGTCGCCGGAAGTGTTGAGCAGTAGGAAAAAGGGAAAGAAATCTCAACCTCAACCTCCGCCGACGAAGCACAAAACATCGAAACATGTCGTAGAGGAGCAGGAGATATCAGACGGAAACGAGAGCGAAGAATATTTTTTGGACGATGACGACGACGACGCGTCGTCCGTCGACGACCTGGACGTGGAGGTCCGCCCTTCCAAACGAGCGGGAAAGCATGGGAAACCTCTTCCAGCTGTCCCGGAGCCGACATCTTCAAAGGGCGGTAGAAAGAAGAAAGGCGGGAAAGATAAGGCGTCGAAGGAACAGGCGGGTGCTCATACGTGGTTGGACGAACAGGCGCGGATTTTGAAGGAACGCAATCGCTCGGAGGCCGTCAACCCAGTGGCTCACAGCACACCGCCAGCGACAAGCAAAAGTCGCAGACGCAAGGAAGAATATAGCAGCAGCAGCAGTGAAACTAGCAGTGAGACTACTACTGAAAGTGAAAGTGAAAGCGAAAGTGATACCAGCGCCCCGAAAGGTCCTCCGCCGCCACCGCCGACCAAAACGAAACCAGCGGCCAAACCGAAACCCCCACCACCTCCGAAACCGTCCAAAGATGGCCGTGCTCGTCACGCGCCTCCACTGGTCCAGATGGAAAACCCCGGAGTGGGGGAGATGATCCAATTGGACGTGGATGAGACGCAACCGGAAGCACAGACGGTTATCAGCATCATTCCGGTCAATCCGCCGGGTCCGACGCGTGTTGAAAAAGTTCCGCGTGGCAGCAGCTCGTCGACGTTTGTCAACCTGGGGAAAAACGCTTCGTCAGACAGCCCTTCAACTCCCAGCAAGCATAAGAAACACGCGCCGTCTGGCGGCCAGAAATCACGACCGCAGGCGGAACCCATCGAGAGAAGAAAGAACGATAGACCGGTGCCGAGGCCGCGCGAAGGCAAACCAACTTCAACGGCGGCGGCAGCGGGGAAAGCGCCGAAGCCTGCGGTGAAGACTGGCAAGCAGCAGCAACAACAGCCAGTTGCCGAGGAGTCCGAGTCATCTCCTGAATTCAGCGACGGTGATGATGATGTTCCGACGTCTACCAGCCAAAGGTCCAAATCCGCCACCACGCCAACAAAGCCGCAGCCGACCGGGAAGCAGACGCAGCCGAAGCCGCCTGGACTCATCTTTCAGAAGGCGTCTGGTGGCGACCTCGGCGACAGTAGCGCTGGCGATAAGTCTTTCGAGACGGCGGCCGTCGCCCGATTGCGGAAACCATCTGATAACAACATGCTGGCGGCATCGCTGAACACGTCGACCGGTTCTGATCGATCTGCCGGTCAAACTGCGGCGCTCGTGTCCCCGACAAAGCGACAGAAACAGCCGGTCCAACAACCTCAGAGTCAGCAGCCGCCAGCCGCACAGTCGGATGAAGATGAGGATGAAGATTCAGAGGCAGATTCGTTCGACGAGAGCGAGTCGGAGGAGGAAGAGACCTCGGTGCCGACGACGGCTGATCTGAAGACGGTGATATACACCAGTGACGGCAAGTCGGCGTTGGGCCTGTCGTTGGTCGGCGGAAACGCCAAGGGCGTGTTTGTGGACTCCATCGATCCCGACTCGGCCGCGGCGCGTGCCGGCCTGTCCGCCGGCGATCACATCCTGCGAGCCAACGGACAGCTGATGGTCGGCAAGACGCGCGAGGAAGTCTACCAGACGCTGCACGACTTCGACGGCCAGCTGACGCTGATCGTCCGGCACAAACCGAACCTCTGCCAGCGAGTGGCCGAGTCGGGTCGTGGTGCCGGTGATTCGTTCTGCGTCCGGGCGCACTTCTCCGTCGAAGGTCTGAAGAAGGGCGAGCTAACGGTGGAGGAGGGAGACGTGTTTGATGTCATCGACACTCTGCCTGACGCCAGTCCCGGCTACTGGCGAGCCCGCAAGGTGGACGCCACCAGCCGCCGGACCAGCGAGTCAGGTCTCGCCGGGCCAGTCGGACTGATACCGAACCAAGCCAAGGCCGATCAGATCGTGGTGAAGACGAACTTGGCGCAAGGGAAGCCGGGTGCCAACGAGCGCGGGGGTCTGTTCTTCCGCAGTTTTCGACGAGCCAAGTCGGCCACTCGGAACGGCGGTGGGACTCGAGACGAAGAAGAAAACCGTCGGTTGTCGTCGGGACTGGACGTGGTGAGCTATGAACGGGTGACACGCAAGATCTCGGACGCTCGGCGTCCTGTGATCGTCCTCGGCCTGTTCTGTGACACCATCCGCACGATGCTTGTCCGCGACTCACCCGGCCTGTTCGTCGTACCGGCCGACGAGGTGGAGACTCCGAAAGACGAGATCCCGGTGGACGTACGACCGATTCTAGCCGTACCTCCGACCAACCACTGCCTGCTCATCCTTTCACCGCCAGCCATCGAGTACCTGCAGCAGCGCACCGACATCAACCCCCTCACCGTCTACGTTTCCCCGGTCTCCAAGTCGGTCGTCAAGGCCGTCAAGGCAAAGCTGGCGCCCGCCTACAACAAGAACCCCGGCTACATGTACGAAGAAGCCGCCAGGTTTGAGATATTTTCATTAACTTCAAGTCGAACGTAATATAGCTCTATTTATTTTACTGCAGTTAAAACTTGAAGTTAAACTAAAAATAAATTTAAGAACTTGAACCGAACTGAAACTGAAATTCAAGTTTTTGAACTAAATTGAAACTTAAGTAGCCCGAAGTTAAATTTTTAAACGTGAGCCGTTTTCAACAGCTGGCGTTCGTACACTGTACGTTTTATGTTTTTATAAACCCTTGGCTAAACTTTGTGATTGGTGTCTGTCTAGTGTCTACTTAATTACCTCCGCCAAGGAGGTAATGTTTTTGCCAGACTTTGTCTGTCTGTCTGTTTGTCTGTCTGTTTGTGTGTGGGCAAGATAACTCACAAAGTTATGGACGGATCTTTCTGAAATTTTGAGGTATGTCGGGCATGGCACAAACTACCAGTGATTAAATTCTGGATCACTTTGAAATTTTCCTTACCATTGCGTTGAAGGGGGCATAAGGGAACCGCTGGCAAAGTGAATATGGTGACGCCACCTGGCGAATAACATTGCCTTGGCGGAGGTACCTGCGGGCTATGACTGCTTTTTAGTTGTCTGTGTGTTTTCCTTGTGTGCCTGATGCACCATTTGTATAATGGATTGTAAGTTAAGTGTCAAATAAGGTGCTTTAGATATTAAACATAATTGTCACGAAGTATGGGCTGAAGTTGAATTTAAAGTAGAAATAAAATTTGTTAAGAACTAGAACTTAAAGCTGAAGTCTAACTGTTTTCGAACTAAAAAGCAATTTAAGAATTTGAACTAAACTGTAACAAAAATTAGAATTTGTGAACTGAACTGAAACTTGAAGTAGAATAGTAACTCGAAGTTAGATTTTTGAATCTAAGCCGTTTTCAACAGCTGGCGTCCGTACACTGTAGCCTGTAGAACTTGAACTAGAATGACAAGGTAAGCTATGAACTGAATTCTATTTGAGCTAAAACTGTTTGTCTGAAGTAAAATGTCACTGCCCGGGCCAGGTTCGAGAAGAACTACGCGCACCTGTTCTCGGCGACCGTGCCGTATACTGAGGACGACACGTGGTTCTACGACATCAAGGACGTGATCGAGCGTTTGCAGTATCAGCCGACCTGGCTAGGACTGAGTCAGTCTGATATCGACGCCGCCGCTGCTGCTGAGTCCAAGAAGTATCTTCCATCGATGCCAGTGGTTGCAGCGTCAAGGTCAGGGCGGTCTGCTGCTCCAGGGGTCCGGATGTCACGGACTACGGACGACATACCGGACGTTACAATCACGAAGCCGCTGCGCACAGAACCGCCGCCGACTGCAGCCGCGGCCAAGGCAGCGCCGTCGAAGGAGGCCGCTGTCCCGGCGTCACGTCCGACAAACCTTGCGACACCCGTGACCCACGACTCGGGAGGAGCTCGAACGCCGCCAGCGCAGCCGCAGCAGGCAGCGAGAACAGTCGCAAAGTCCCGCGGACAGAGTACGAGTTCACTCGACAAGTCGCTGACCTCCGAGCGCAGCCAGAACGCTCGGCCAAACCCTCCTACGGTAAATCACTAGTTTTGATGTGTTATCATGTGTATTGTTTCTGTATGTTGCTACAGTTAATGGTTAAAATGGTTAAATGTTACAGCTCTTCGTAGAAAACCCACTATCAGAGCTACAGAGCGTCACCCGCCGTATGGGATCACACAGTGTTACCTGCCACCCGACACAGGTGAACGCGCCCCGCTTTAACCCCAGCCAGATAGGCCGGTAGTCGAAGACGAGACGCTAGTTTTATTCATCAGACATTTTGCACACGATAATACGTAAATATCAGCATAGTAGGCTATAATTTATATCTACGCTGAATTATAATTGACATTAAGATTGCTTTTGCCTGGTTGTACTAAATGAGGCTGAACATGGTTTATGACGTGATGATAGCTCGCATATCAATGTGTTGTAATCGAACCAATCAAATTTTCGGTAGGCCTATAGCCTTAGAGATCTTTTTTGAGTATGCGCTATACAAATTTACACTTTACTTACTTACTTACTTACTTAAATTCCGTGAAATAGTGTATTTTACGGTTCAGTAATTAGCGCTATTATGCGATAGAAATAAAATGATATAAAATAAAATGAAAAGAGATGAAAGCCGGAGTGCGCGGTTTTTAACTATTTTCATTTCATCTAATTTCTGTCGCTCCGCACGCATCTGTAGGTCAAGGAAAGTCTATCTGATGTTTGACTTAGTTTGTATGTAAACAAGATAATAAACCGGTTTTTTTCGAAAACTGCTATTAACTTCGTTGTAGCCAAACCAATCAAATTTCCGATATAGTATTCAATGAAGCAATTTTGGGGCCAAATACATTGATCACCCACCCAATTCAGAAAGTCATCATAGTATGCCCATAGTCCCCGCTGCTTTCTCTATTGGCTACACGCCGTCGTGTCGTCACTGACGAGTTTAATGTTTTTTTTTTTATTTTTTACTGTTTTGTTTCAGAGTCACGAGACGATGCTGTGAACGGATATGTTCAGTCTGTCATTCCTTACACTCAGAACTTACCGGTCTCTTCGTCAGTCATCTGTCCATGTCGCATACTCAGGCTTCACTGCATCGGTGTGACTTCTGGCCATGACATTCAAAGCAATGGCGCTAAGGTGCATTAACCTGCAGTGGTGTCGGTGATAGAACCATGGCGCTAGCGTCCTCTGACGAATGAGAACTAAACGTTTGTGCCTAAAGGCAGACTTGACATACGTTACAGACTGCAGGCTAAACATAGGCTAAGTTGTAAATGGAAAGAATGCCACAGAAATGTTTTATTTCACATATAACGACAGTCCACAGTCTTAGCCTACTGCACGTGTCAAAGCAGTAAAGTAAGCATGAAATAAGCTATCCACTGTGTCTCAAAAATATCCCCGACATTATCGATTGTAACTTGAAGTAGGATAAAGCAATTTTAATTTTTTTGGTACAAATATTTTTGACACAACTGGCCGTGAAATGACCATTTAACTTCTCACATCAGCCAGTGTCTGCTTCTGCGCTCCTTGGGCAATCCTAAACAAACGGAATGTGCGTTAAAGTGAACAAAAATAAAACGTCAAAACATCTCTAGCATTATCGATTGTAACGTGAAAAGTTCAAAAGGATCGTCATATATGAACAAAAATGTCAATAAATTTCAGTATGTTTTCCAGATGACGTTTAGGAATGTTAATGAATTCAGAAAAGACTAGTACAGTCTGGATTAGTCTAAAGCAGTACATGATCCACACTGCTGTCACAGAGAGAAAAAAACGTCTTCATGCCTGTTTTCGCATAATGGGCCGAAATTCGGACATTTTTACTTAAGCAGTTGCAAAAATGTACATCTGAACTGTTAGCCAATGTGACAGAAAAGTGAACAAAATGTTTCTGTGTGTTTTTGATTCAGCAATAGGCCCTAATAGCCTACTGCTTTGCATAAAAAATGCAATGTTTTTGATGATTCTGCTTACTCCAGGTAGCGCAGAAACATAGGCCCCTACTTTGGATGAGGTAGGAAATTGAACGGCAGTTGTGTCAGGAATATTTTTTATCGAAAATTGTTAAAAACTGATAATCATTATGATCGAAAATGGCGAGGATGTTTTTGGGACACAGTGTAAAAAAAAGAACTTTATATAGGCCTATAATACTCTTCGAGAACAATTCTTCTGTCCAGACTGCAGTCGTGCAAATGTTATCGCGATATTTTCGTCGTGCGAACTTGAATTCTATTGCGCAGTGTCGTCTGCTATGTTCTGACTGAACTGAAGGCTAATGTTTGTTTTGTGTGTCAAATGTAATAATTTGTATTATTGTCGTGTAATGCTTGCGCGTTCGTTTTAGTATGTTAAAAGTAAGTTTTTAAATATTTGCATTTATTACTCGTTTTTGGCCGACCGCTAAGATCGACCCTATGTCACAGGTTTTTGTCTGTCTGTTTGTCTGCCTTTTGTCTGTGACGCATGTATTGTGGTGAAACGGTATGTCCTACCGGAAAACTGTCTGAACAAGTGAACACGTTGCCTGACGGCTACCCTGCAGTGGTACCAAGTTGGATCCCTATACAATTTCCTCATTTCCCCCAAATTTGGGTACTAGCTGTATTCCCAAATATTTGCATTGCGAATTGTGGCCAAACCGTTTAAATAGTTGACGGCATGGTCACTGTTGAAAGTCTGTAGGAACTTACCAATGCCCTGTCCGACTTTACCATCGCCGAGCCCCTACAGATATCTGCTATCCGAAAATGAGGAATATGACTCCAAAAATTTGCATGGCGCATTATCGACAAACTGTATAAGCGCAATTGTTATTATTGATAGGTACCAGATATATTTGCAAATGCCTCTGTTGCCGACCTTTTCTTCCCTCCAAACAGGGGTATTGAATCCACCCATCATTCACATTGGCTGGCCTTTGGACACCGGTGTACGGTCGGCCTTCCCTATCGACAGCTAAGCTTCTTGTACTTGTCTTAAGCTCTGTCTGGTAGTAGCATATGTACTGTAATCGTATATATGGTAAAATATAATTTATATAAATACATGCGCCGTGAAGCAGTGACCTTTTTTATGCACTACGCCGTTGCTCACTTTCTCTGTCAGCTGATCACTATCACCGAATGACATATTACTTCAGAGCAAGCGTTTTAATATAAAACATAAAATGAAATGGTGCATTCATTATCCACAGCTACACAGTGCTTGATTATTTCTGTTTCGTCGACGTTTTAACGGATGTAGTTGTTTTGTGTTGTGAATTACGTTCGTAGCAATCCTTTTTTCGCTCTGCAAGCCTGTTAGGCCTACTACAACGGAAAATGTGTGAATCTTTTACTATTAATGTGAATGTGTATTACCAGGTAAATATGTTCACTTGGAAAGTAACAAGTTGATGAAGACTATCGACTTCTTGTATTTTCTGGCTTTTTATTCAAAAATTGATCGATTACCAAAGCGGATTATTATCTTGTAGCCAGTAATAAAATGGTTATACCGACGACGGCATAGTTTATGATAGTTTCATTGTGAAGTGAAATGATTAGCTTACAAAAATATAACACAAGCCAGTTTTATCCCATTTGTTTTGCAAATTATACTTCTCTTTGTTTCACTTTCATGGAAAGTTTATGGTATCGAATTATGTAAAGCCCAACGTCCGGTGTAGAAATTAGCGTTCTGCATATTATTAGTGTGGCTGACTGGGAAAGTGGTGTTGTGTCTGCTTGCTGCACCGCGGATCTAGTTGTTCGCTAGGCCACATAATGCGCTGTGACTGTATTATTAGCTAATGTCAATCAAAAGCTTTCGGGACTGTAGTCTGAAAACAAATACACCTTGATCATTAGGTCCACATTCATCTTTCACCTTTAAATTTGAACTAACAGGCGATCAGTAGAATAACGCATAGCAGTTTGAGTTATACGCCGTTTACACGAGCAAGCATACATGAAGCACACATGAAGCAAACTTAGAGCACACGTCGTGCACTCTTAGAGATGGCTTGATAGCGGTGTACATTGCAAACATTCACGATACTGCTCTACGTGTGCTTTGTGCTTCATGTATCCTTCCTCGTGTAAATGGGGTATTAGACGTGCAACAATTGACGCTGCTTGTGGATGCCGTCTGCTGTGCACCATGGTACGCAACTGTTTCAGTCGTCGATAGCAAAACATCGCATAAATCTGTCTTCTTCGAAGTCCGCTATAGCATACAAGCAACAGTTGTTCAATGCTGCAATCATTCATGCAACAACCTGTCTACCGGGAGAAGTCTTTAGTCGTTAGGCCTACCTGGCACAGAAACCCAAACCACATAGAGCGTTGGTTTTAGTGCCTTTGTTGCACAAAAAGACGCAGGCCTACAAAATCCACAGCGTCTTGACGTGTCAACATATGTACAACTTGTTGCAAGAGCCATGTCAAATTGATGTTTTTTCATGGCGCCGACTACGTATAGGAGGCCTACATAGGCTACTGCGCAGTACAAAAAGTTCAACACACATGTGCAAGGTCCTGTTTTTAACCGAAGCTGATATGCAGCAACCACCAGGAAACCTTAAGGCCTACTTCGAGTGGCCGTTTGAACTACGAATTTACAAAAAAACGTCAACATCTAGCAATTCACGTTTGCGTTATTTCTCGTCCTTCGGTCTGCTGCTGCCTTTCTGTTCGTATTTGCACCGTGAATTAGGCCTAAGTGATCGGAAGGGCTATAGGCCTAGCCTATGCGCGCACGTATGATGCGCAGTTTAGACAGACGAAGAAATCCGTTCTGTGGGCTACAGTGCAGACGGCTCATCGCGATGTAATTTGTTTTGTCTTGACACTGGCCGCGTTGTGCTGGTTCAAGTGCCACCCTACATACATTCATCTCCAGCATCATGTAGGGCCCCTACAGCTGTCTGACGCTAGCATCCCATCATTCATCAGTGTTTTGTGGTAGGCCGGTCACCGGCTGCTAGTCTGTTGGTTTGCCGCGCTCGGCTACAGCAAAAATGTCAATTACCTGACACGCCATCTGTTTGACAAGCTGAATACAGCGATGTCTGTTTCGACCCTGGAAGAGAAAAGCGCGGCTGGTAAAAAGTCATCATTTACTCTTTGTTTTTTTGTCCGTTTCGCCGTCACTTTAACGATCGAATCTTGTAGGCTTCGTGTAGGCCTGTAAGACAATAGCCTGCAGGTATCAGTCATCATTGCACGAACTGCCAGCAGCAATAGCAGCTCCAGATTTTGCGAGTGGCTTGGGCTAGTACAAGGCCGCAATTTTCCTTGCTTGCAGTGGCAAATTTCGTTTCGTCTGCGAAACTCTTGATGAAACCTTTGGCTTCTTGATGAAGCCAAAGGTACCGGTACGGCTAAGCACAGAATTGGAAGGCCAGCCCGCTGCAGGCATGGGCACTCACAGACGTGGATTGAAAGGCAAAAAGTAGCAAGAATGTTTATGATTTATTTAAACAAACTGCTATATGACCGTAGATGTGATTAGTCAAAACAGTTAAAAATGATAGGTCTAGGCTTACCACGGGTGTAATTAATCGGTCCAGTTGGTCCTGGTTACTTCTAATAAAATTTATGTTTACTAAAAAACAAAAAGTTCAAAAAAGCGCTTGCCGGTGTCGTGGAAAATTTGTCGCACCTGGAAAATTCTTCCTATCTCCTTATTCTCATAATGTAGCTAACCTTAATTCTAGCCCTAATCCTAACCCTGATCTTAACCCTACTCTTAACTCTGACTCTAACCCTAACTTTAACTTTATCCTAAATTTTAACTCTAACCCGTACTGCTGCATGTGGAATTATTTTCCGGTGCGACGAATTTTCCACTACACCGGTTCCAAAAATCTGGATCTAACCCCACTCAGATCTCATTACTAGCATGGCTAAGATATAAGCTAGCTAGGCGCATGTTTCAATTTTTCGACTAAATAGCTTTTGATGATTCCCATACGCTTAACACCAGTTGGCTGAAAGGTGAATTGATGGCTTTTCCAATTCCCAACTCTCCCGACACCTGCTGTGGCGCCTGTTTTGCCCCCGCCTGGAATTTTGAGTTGCGTGCGTCGATGCCAGTTGCCAGAAGTATTCATTGGACGCCTACACTTAACAACATGGGTCAATGGACCAATCAATCAATCAATCAGAGTTGCCTTAGTAGCAAAGCTACTTTAAATGTTCAGTATGACGAGTTTTTTGCTTTCAATATCCTTAGTACCTACACGAGGCCACCCATACAAATTTGCAAAAGCATCTTATCCACCAGCTGTCGTTCACAGTTTTTTTTAATCAGCGTATAGTCAATGTTTGGAATAGTTTACTTCATACAGTAGACTTTAATTCTTTAACTTTTTTCAAGAGGACCATTAATGATGTTAATTACTTTGATTTTTTCAAGGTTTTTTAATTTTAATTTTATTATTTAGTACTGGTTGTTCATATTTGCTCTGTCTTATTATACCATGCTACTTTTTGTTATATGGGTAGTTGTAAGTGCCGTCGCGGCCTGTCTGACCCTTGAAACACATGTTTTATTGTTTTCACATACTGTTTTTATGTATTTTCTGATATTGTCTTGTTCTGTGTTTCCAAAATAAACTGATGATGATGATGATGACAGTCAATTTATGTAATGACGTCTGGGTATAACTTTTTGGAGAGTTAGTTTATCAGGTTGTAACAGAGAGAGGGGGAGAGTTTATTTACCAAAAACCACAACACAGAACATAACCATACAATAGTAAATGACATAGGAGGGTGACCAGAAGGGTACATACACATCAAATGCTGGCAACCCATTGTTACAATCAATTTCGCTCGAACAGAACGTTGAAATTTGAGAGCGACTTATAGGCCTATATTGTTATGTCTTCCGACAGAGTGTTCCTGGAATGTCTCACAAAATCGCATTTCGCTCGATGGCAAAGGCGGTTAATGTGCTCCCTTCTTGTATTTCGTGTTTGATCTGCTACGGATTCTCGATCAGAACAGAATAACGATATCTGCAGGGAATAACGTATCTTCTTTACGCCGAGCACTGTCTATGAACGGCCTGGAATGCAGCGCTAATTATACACCTGGCTTGTAAAAAGTTTCAGCGTTTGCAGCATTCAGTGGGTCGGTCGGTGGTTGTTAATGAATGGATTCGGGACTTGTCGTCGGTCGGTGAAATACGGATAACAGCAAGTTCGATTTATGCTCGCGTGGCTCTGTGTTGCCACATGAAAGCTAGCCGACAGCCGCTGTATTATGCCTCTGTTGACGCCTATTTCGGTTGCATGTCCTAAAACCCCATTTATCTCGTTTACCGACACAATAAGCATCTACAATACCGCCTTTTTTGCTTCTTTTTCTGTAGGTGGATAGTTTGTATACTTATATTGCTGTTACCGTTTAAGCGCAAAATATTTTCATATTTATCCGGGTTCAAAAAGTTAGTTTCGCATCCCAATCCAGATTGTCTCCAAAATGAAATGATTAGTCCTCGAGCCAAGTGTCACCCTTTTAAAATGTTTCTTCTGGTAACATACACTGCAAAATAACAGTGTATGATGACAGTGTATGCCTTATCTCTCAATGCTATAATGAAATTTTGACTAGCATTCGCGAAAGAATCCGAATTGCCATAACAATTAATCATTTAGTCCTTACCTCCCAATACAATTAATCAAAATTTGTTTATAACCTTTTAAGACATTTTGTAAAAACGGAGACAAACAAAACAAAAACCTTAGCTGTCGCTAGGATAGCCGACTATACTGGTTGTCAGTGACCTTCAAAGTCATCTAAAATTGATGCTGTTCATGTCATTGGAAAGCCAATATGTCACTTCTTATAAATAATTAATAGTAATCTTGGCCGTATCTCTCACCGTTTTCGAGTTATTGCCAGAGTTTCATTGACTTTCCTACCCCTCTTTATTCAGCCCCAATTTGAAAATGTCCCCTTTGCGCGAGATGGCTGAAATTTTGCATGCCTAAGTTTAACACAATTCACTAATTATTCGTGTAAAAAGTTTTTTTCTACGACCTAAAGCTTAGCCTCAATACATCCGTGACAGTCGAACAGACGGACATGCAGACTTTCAGACGACAACCATGCCAATAGCTCGACCGTTAGGGCTACTGTTTACCACCGCAATTTTTACACCCATCCGATACCACTGGGGTCACCATTGACCCCAATTACTTTTGTCCATTTTTAACACATTTTTGCATGTAAGTTTGCTTCTAATTTGTTTGTTTATTTGTTATACTTAATTTTATATGCAACAACTGTTGTAACAATTGTAGATGCAACTGTTGCAGTAGTTGTTGCAACAAACTTAGGCTCCTATAGGCCTACATGCTCCCACTCGTACTGTTAATCTCTGGCACTTTGCGTCCAGTGGTTTAAAGCGGAAAAACATGACTTTCTCATCGCAGGCAATGATTATACGATATTGCTTATAGAACACAATAATTACGCACCAAACCGGATGATTTTTCCCGTATTTTAATATGATTTACATTGATATACAGACAAAATGCGTTTTACTACAATACGTTAAACTTATATTATCCCAAAATCCCCCCCCCAAAAAAATACTGACCTCAATTAGACGAATACTGAATAGTGTGAATTAACTTTTAATGGCATTTTTTAACACCTTGAAAAAAGCACTATGGAGTAAATTTTAAGACTGCTATAATAGATATACTCTGTGTGGATTTTCGTTTAAACAGAAAAAAAATTTAAAATTACATGTTTAAACTTTGCTGCCAAAACACGGCACAAATCAAAGTGTGGCTTTATTTAAACGTATAGGCTCATAATGTAGGCCTACGTGTATGGGAAACTACGGGGTGTATAACATTTTCTTTCCTTTGTGACAGATGTTTGAACTATACGACGTGCTTTGCAAAATAACTTTTGCTCTGCAGAAAAAATGAGACACCAGAACTACGACTAACAGAGCTCAATAATTTACGTTACACACACTATTACGTCAGTAATAATTGCGTACAACATGCGTATGACTATACAATTAACATAATTACTATCTGTCATTATAATATGATATATACACAAGCATTTACAATTCGTATAAGCCATTTAATGAGCTAAGCCTATAGAAAAAGAAGTGGACGTGAACAAAAAAAAACGGAAGAAAAAAATAACGCCACTTGGATAATTTTCTATTACGTTTATTCTTCTCATTACATTATTTTAGTTTCAAATCTCCCCCTGTCCTCCAATAGACAGCATTATGAGATTAATGACTGTCTGGAGGATTACAGGAAAGATTATAAGAACTACCATTACGCTATTACATATGCAGGCGTATAATGGAGTTTTTACAATTTTAGGTTTAGCTCGTGTTTTGTGTTTCCGTAAAAGTTAAACTTTCTGTTTATTGTGAAGTTTAAACTTACCGTTCCATTATTATGTGTTTGTGTGCATTCTGCTTGAAAAGGCCGTCCCCGAAATGACCTATACTGTGTCGGGTGGGACGTTAAACCCAATTCACTCACCCACTCACTCAGTTTCAAATCGTCTGTTGGCATAAATGATGCCTTGCATGTCGGGACCAAAATTGAAGTTGGTGCACTTCAGCAGGGAAGAAAGCTACACAGAATTTGTTGTTTTTATTATTTTAAATATTGCACAGAAATAATCTGCACATGTCATTTTTTAAACAAGAGATAAAAAAAATATATCGGCGTCACCGCGTCAAATTGTAAGAGGTATGTAATTCTACCAAGTTTTAGTACAAACGTTAACCGTGTTGGGTAGGCTACCATATGTTTTCTTTCTTTAATGCTAGAAATTTAGCGCAGCGATTGCAGTGTGTAGTTACTGCAGTGCAGTTTGATAGCAAAACTGTCCGCCGAATGTCAATAATAATGCGATAATACTCGATGTTGTTCACTGCTTACATACAGTTAGATCTACAACAAGAAGCCCAGCTGTCGCTGTGATAGCCGACCGTACTGGTTGTCAGTAACCTACAAGATCATCCAAGGTCGATGATTTTTTACTCCTCGCGCGCCACGTTACTAACGAAGCGAAAAGGAGTAAATGAGATCAGTGTAATATTGAGGACCGACCGACCGACGACCGACTAACGACCGACCTCTGTTCCTGGAAGAGCCTTCCTTGAAGAACTTCAAACGGCCCTATCTCCATAACGGTGCTAGATAAACGAGGAAACAATTTCCAATAACGATTTCGACGCCAGTCACTATTAGTATAATATTAGTCTGGTCTCAAGTTGACGCCGGGTTTCTAATACAAGGTGAAGGAAACGAAAAAAAACTTTTAAAAATACAGGAGAAAATAATGTACGCGAGGAGTACATTAATTTGGTCACAATCTAATAATATTTTTTGTTATTGTATCTGAAAAAACGTATGTCACTTAATATGTAATCTTTGCCGTATTTTTTACCGTTTCCGAAATATAGCCAATTTTCCATTAAATTTCTTATCCCCGTCCATTCAATCCTCAATTTGAAAATGTTTCCCTTGCACTAGATAGCTGAAATTTTGCCCGAGTTTAACGCACATGGCTAATTATCCGTGTAAAATGTTATCCCCTACGACCTACGGGTCCTACCCGTTAGCCAGGGTACATCCGTTACAGACGGACGGACGAACAGACGGACGGATAGATGACAGACAACAATCATGCCAATAACTCGACCGTTATTTACTTAAGTACGGTCTGCTAATAAATACACTGACACAAACTGCTCAGTCACACACGGTATCACATTTATAACTATACAACTAAACAAATGCAATCACAATTATTACGCAACAACCTATCAACAACACAATATTACGAAGCATGCATAAATATAATCCTACATTGCATAGTTACTATACAGTTGATAACGAAAAAAAGATAAAGGCAGGAAAGTCTGCTACCATAATGCATGACCGAGACAAATATTACAAAGCTGAAGGAGAGAAAAAATCTACAATGTTTCTCAAGAGCCATATCTGGACAACTTAAATCTTGTAAACTTTTGTTTCCCTTAGTCAGCACATCATCTTTTAACAACAAAATATTTATCGTAAATTTACGAAATAACAAAATTAATGCAGCAATGTGATAGATGCTATTTTGCATTAACTAGAAATATAGCTGTTTTGCATTTTTATGTTACCAGATAAGGAAAGCAAACGTAAGACCACCAGAATGATTAAACGCTTTGTGATAAATGTAGGCTAAGCACGCTGACGTCGTTGTCCCTGCAGGCTCTGCAAGAAGAATGATTTCGAAAAGATGATTGTTCTGTTCACGTCAATTTTAAAAGTTGTCTTAAAACAACTACGAGCGGTTTCGCCTTTGGGTGTATTACGGGCGTATGCATTTTTATTTTACCTAGCACAATTTCTGAAAAAGAACCCCGCTTTTTAGCAAGCTGAGCAGATTGGAAACGTTCGAGTCATTTCAGACTCACGTCATTAGCCTATCTGGATTGAGAGCGACGCCACAAGTTTAATAATAACTAGCCAATAGGCTAGCTGTTAGCTACGGGATAGAAACGTTACCTGCATTAATTTCTAGGATTTGTTTGAAAAAAATTACGTGCAAATCAACTCCATCCAGCGAACGAAAATGAAAACGTAGGCTATGAATCAGTTTCGCTCATCGCATTCTGTGATTTTGCGTGGTAATTAGTAGCACACTAGCATAGGCTACGCCTAAGTTAAGTTTTAGAAAAGTAGTAAGACAATAAAGTACGCATTTAGCGGGCAAATCCACTTTACGAAAAAATGTCATTTATTGTATAGGTTGCGAACCCGCAATCTTCGCTTCTTTCGAATATCTGAAATACATGGTGTGCGAACGAAAAGCTAGGTTGTCGGCTTTGGTGTTTCAAACTTCAAAAAAAATCTTAGGCTATAATGGCATATAATCTTTAAAAAGCGGAAGCAGTTTGTACATATAAATCATAAGTTTAGATAAAAATAAGTTTCAAAATATTAGCTTTGAACCAATATGCGACCGAAATAAACAATAACTTTCTACACCGAATGCGAAAAAAAGTTTGTTGATCTGATTAATGGGAGGAAAGAGTGTTCGGTCGATGTGACGGCGGGGTAAAAGCTCCTTAGTTCTATAAATTGGTATACGTAGAACACTGTGCAAGTTCAGACAACAGCATACGAGTAAAACGATTAAAACATTAACATTAACATTAACATTAACGAGTAAAACATGAGAGCGAAGCAGCGGCATTATTTACCCATATCAAAAGACGACGTTTCGCAGTAAAAAAAAAACAATCAAGAACACTGATGGTTGTTAAGCATCAGCGCCCACAAAGCACAAACCTCCGCCGAGTCTAACGCTGCTATTTGGCGGCTAAAACTGACTTACACTTCCACATTTTTACGTATTTTAGGCAAAATCGCTTGCGCTAAAACAACTCCGCCTATCGCCTATAGCTAACCATTTCTCCGTAGCGTGGTCTCTCTGTCGTTTAGTCACATTCGTACACTTTGCATTAACCTTTCGACCTGTGGGCTCCAATAACATGTCATTGTGTTAAACGGGTGTCCCCGCCCCTCAGGGCGGAAATTAGAACACTTGTTTTTTGGCCAAGCCCACATCTCAAAAAATCAACAAAATTTGCTCAAAGTGATTTTCCGAACAGACAACAAACAGACAGACTGGGATGAGAACCTAAGCATTTTGTTCGACGGAGGTAACTGATAATTTAATTGCACATTTCACGACGAAAAAGCGCAAATGACGAGACGTACAACTTTAAGCTTGCTTAAGTTATCTTTTACGTGCATTTTTCCACAAATCAATAATGAGTCGATATCAGGAAATATGGCGTAATAATTTGTCAACACATACTTTGGCCTTAGCCGAACTAAAATGCTAAAACTATAAATGTTTTAAAAAACGTAAAAAAAACAAACAATAAAAAATTATAATTACATTGCATGTAAGTTACAAAATTCCTTCGTGGCATGTTCTAAAATTTGTTTTCCAAAAACTGAAAAAAATATTTTACACACATTGTGCGTTTAAATACACGCCATACTACAAAGTTTCATTCAATTATCCCGAATTTTGTATTATTTGCAATAACGTGCAAAATTTTTATATTTCACAACGCATTTACCAGAACGCACACACTTTTACAGTTGTTTAGAGCAGTGTCTGTATGTCCGTCTGTCCAATTAAGCCCAGAATGTGTGTGTAAATTATCGCTTTGAAATTTTCAGTTTTTGAAAAATAAATTTCACGACACGGCATGGGTGAAATTTTTTGACACACACACACTACATGTAGGCCTACACTTTTTATCGCAAAAGGGCACTACATTAAATTCCTGTGATTAGAATTGGGTTTAACGTGAAGTTAGTTAACATTGCAGTCCCAGCCAATCCATTTTTTTCCGGCGGGGAGTGCGTGCACCCATAAGCCTAATAAGTTATTTTCTCGATCGTAGCGAAATGGCGCATATAGGCCTACGTAAATGCAGTCTCATGCATTTAGGCTACATTAATAAAACTATACATGCATCGTTCAATATGTACATTTGATTGCATAATACGCTTACAATATACAACGATGTATATGAGCTATATACACAATGCATCATATTTTTGACCTATAGTAAATCCCAACTAGAAGCACTTGAATGATTACATTAAATAATGCAGTAAAATACGCTACAGGCATACACATAAATACACACAATAATAATTATACAGCGCCAATACAAGTGCACATCAGTGCGAATAAAGAGCTATAATACAAATGCTTCGTTCTAATAATAAAGTACAGTTAGACCTACGTGTGCGCGTACAGCCTGTGTTGGCTCGCATGTCGTATACAAGGCACCAAAGACGTTTTAAAATGACAGACGGCGACCATTCTCGGTTCCGCGTACTCGGATCCATCGATATTTTTATTTCTTTTACTGTAACTTTGTCAAACGTGGTCCGTTTTCTACAAAATTTTTCATTTTCTCGTGTGTGCATATATTGTGGCTAAACCGTACGTGCCGGCGTACGGTTTAGCTACAATATATGCAGCATTTGTTCATGTTGTCTCTGTCACCATGTGCACAAAATTTTGTAGCAAACGAATCACGTTTGACAAAGTTATAGCAAAAAAAATAATATATACCGATGGACCCAAGTTCGCGGACCCGAGCATGGCTGCCGCCAGTCCTTATTTTAAGAGGTCGATGCAAGACACATTTCACATTTTACTGAGCAACTAGAACAAGGTTATCGGAAAACAATTTTGCTTGGTTTATTGTTTCAATGCTTCGAATCACATCGTAACACAATTATTGGTCCAGTATGCTGCAACAGAAACCGTTAACGTGAAGTACATTATCGAAATAATTAGGAGAAAACATTATGCGTGTAAACTGTACAGTAACGACTAAAACGAAGAGTTAGCAGTCAAAACCTTTTTGGCAAAGGTGTAACCGGAAGCGAAGAGTACGCTTTTCATCCGTGCTTCTTCTTTCCATAATCTTTCTCACGTGCTGTAGATCAAATAAAACTAGAAATTTGGGGCAAAGTCCAACGTGAGTCCGCCCGGCGCCCTAAGTCCGATTGGGGGAGAAATTTTGAGGGGTGAAATTCCCCCGGTAGCAAAGTCACGTGGCCCGCACACAAATGCATTAGCATACGCAAAACGCGCACTATTGACTTAGGGTGGGTAAACATTAGCCGCGTAATCTCT
>Ga0209367_1003443_pt1 | contig 21511 bp, 16 predicted proteins | sample WorMetLIZISLAND2_FD_187412 | JGI IMG/M metagenome (GOLD analysis project Ga0209367, IMG submission 187412) | Marine gutless worms symbiont microbial communities from Max Planck institute for Marine Microbiology, Germany - Olavius geniculatus... ...
GGTTCGAATTGGGTGTGCCGTCCGAAAATGAATAGATTTTTACGAAACAAGCAGCTTGATGGCAAGTACAATACAAGTACGATAGATGACATGCCACGGAAATGCCTTCTGTTGGACTTTTTCGGTGGCATTGGCGTGATTCCGCCTATTCTTACAAGTGTTACCGTGGCTTGGTCTGTCGGTCCCTGGCAGTAGTAAATTGGTGTCCACTTTGGAGAACACTCTGAATTGGATCCAAAGAGGGTAATCCTGATTTCTATGCATCTGCTTTTTTTCTTCTGTCATTTGTAGATCTTCAAATGCACATTGTCATAATTTTTGTCTTAATAACGTCTGTTGTTGTTTACTTTTGTAGCCTTTTTCCAGCTGATCCAACGTATCTAGATGTATTTAAGACCCGAGTCCATTCCATTCTCTGCCATCTCTTAAATTTGATAACAGATTACTATTTTGGCAGTTCCAGCCCTTCAATTATTGGGACTGTTGAGTGACGCTGTTTGATATCTTGGTGACTGGATGTGATAACATTGTCATTATATTTTGTTTGAGTTGGCAATGTTTGTTCGTGTATGTTTGTACATATTTGGCCAAGAGGACAAACATGGCATTGAAACACTATCGCATGTGTATCAACCGAATTTATCTATCAAGCCTCTGGACATCGATGTGACACATTCATAATATCGTTGTGATTTTGGCATTTTGTTTAATTACACCCTTACTCTTTGCTTGCAGTTGTTTGATTTTGGGGGAGCAAGAGCTATGGCCTGCTCTCCCGCGCCAAAAGTTGGGGGAGCAGCTGCTCCCTCTGCTTCCCCTGTTCCAACGCCCATGTTATCGCTATTGGCACGTGTGACGTGAAAACGGTTGCAGAGAGATAAATACATGCTGCTTGTCATAACCAGCATTAATGACGACTTTGAATGACTTTGAACCCTTAAAATACAGGTTTTTAAACGTTTTTCTCTGCAATTTTTGGCTGCAGCGCACATTTCAAAAGCGAATTCAGCCGAAATAACTAAAAATATATCCGGACAATTTGCGTACGATTTTTTGGCATAAAAGTTCATTTTAACCATAGAGCGAATAAAGTAAAATAATTTAAAAGGAAGATCGGATGGAGGTGCCATTTGCTGAACTGCGTGACCCGGGTACGTGTCATTATTTATCAACTGAATAATGAACCACCAGCTTCTGGACACGTGAACGATGCCGATACAGCACGTAATATAGTTACAGTATAGATTTTAGCTACGTTTTGGATGACCTAACAAGTAATGTGTACCATAGATAAATATATTATAAATATGCTAATGATAATAATAATTTTAATTGTTTTAATACTTTTAGCTACTAGTTTTAATTTCTGCTGACGGCACGGCGAACGAAAAATTCGAAAGAGTTTTGTTTTGCGGTATTGCGGCAATATATTAGTAAATTTGTTTTTCGTGCTCCAGCATAAAGTATCTAATTATAGTATTTATAATATACTTATCTATGAACAATGCTTAACATGTTAGGCATCAAAAATGCAGCTATTCTCTATAGGTCTGTTAGCATATTCACCCCTCCTCTAATTAATGCTCCCCCAAGTGTAAAGATCAGCGCAGAGAGGTTGATAATTGTTAGCGTTTGTCATTCTTATTTCAACTTTGCGGCGTTAGCTAAATGTTCGGTAGACAACATCATCAATAGATGTTAACTTTCTTAAATTAGAAAGCATTTTGTATTTCGATTTTGCCGATTTGCTGATAACCATTTTTGAGCTTTGATACTCTGACCAAACGTCGCATTACAACTTCCAAGTCGTATAACATTTGTCGTACGGCAACTTAGACTATGCGTGTTTTAGAGGAAAGCTTTAGAGGTAACTAACTGTTTTCGTTCTTTACTTATATTATCTTAGCAAGATAACAAGCAAAGAACTGAATGATGGACGGAAAATAATCACTAATATGATTGCTGCTGTTGGAGTAGTCATGCTCATTGCTAATGTGATTATGGCAAATCTTTATGGAAAACCCGTTAATGAAAAATGTATGCGTTATTGTCGAGTGGTGTTACGCATTGAAGGGTGGACGGACAAACTTATAACGCAATTACGTTAATTAATTGAAATGAATAACTAAGGCATCGTTTTACACAATTAAACTGTCAAAAAAACACAGCACAAAACTTTTGTGCACATCTTTGCTGAATATTGCTTGATTTTTAAAATTCGTTTAATGGCATACGTCGCACCAAGTTTGCGATAAAATTGTCATCTAAGATCCCACCACACCTAAAACGCGTCGCTACACTATTCTGTGAAACACGCAATGCTGTGAGCTAGTTTATTTTCGTGCGGCGAGATACGAACTAAGTGCCAGCGGTCTTGCAGTGGCAGACAAACAACTGCGGTAAGAGAACCAAGTTAAGCTTCATTGATTTAAATTCGCGCCAGCTCATCTGCCGGGTTCGCATTTTATTTAATTATATATATTAAAAAACTGCAAGCAATTCATTTAGTGTTGTATAAACGCTGATGTAAAACTGCAAAAATCAAAAAGTATAAGCACGAACTAATGTATTAGCTTAGACATTTAATCTGTTCTCAGTAGCCAGATATCTTACAAGGGTTTTTAAGGGTGGAGCAAATAAATAATTTTTGTGAGTTTATCATGGTTGACTCTCGTTGCCTTGGCAACGAAATTTGTAGAATTTTTGTTAAAAATTGGCTAGAACTCGGTTAACTACGAGATGGGCTCAGATTTTAGTTTGACTCGACTTTGTAGACGTTTGTGGTGGCCATTTTACGCAACGGTCCAATAACTACAATAATACAATTAGTTTAATTAGCATTATCGAAGTGTTTTCCGGGCCTATATTAAGCGGGTGATGCGTGCGATATTAGTTCGTTTATTTATATGGCCATTTTCTGGATATAAAAGGAATTTTGTTTAGTATTGTTAGCAATGCAGGCCAGCGGTGACGTCATGCCTGACGCGTGTCGTCTTGCTTTGTTCAGTTACGCCATTAGGTAGTATAGTAAGTTACAGTTATAAGCGGCTTGGCTACTGTAAAAAGTATCTGAAGTGCAATATCTTTGTCACTGATCACCAGTAGGAAAACCGTATTTTACTAATAAAACAGCAAATATAAATGTACAAAACATCAATTTATACACTTGTTAACGGCAACATTGAAGAACTCGCACATCGAAAACGGCAAAAATTACAATATGTGATATTATTTAGCAGCACATTGACACACATGTTGCTGTTAGCAAGTGTATAAACTGATGTCTTGTACACTTATATTTGTAAAAGCCTATACCGCGAGTGTGCCAGTGAAAGAACAAATTGATCAAGATTTAGGAAACATATGGACAAAAGTGTAGTGGCATATTTTTACGGACTACCGCTGCCCATGCAACTTGACGATTCAAGCTGCTACTGCTGCTGCTGTTGCTGGTGGTAACTCTGTGATGTTCTAATCGTCTTCATCATATAAACTCGTTTAGGCCTACGTCTCATCACTCATCGTCGGCGCTATAATAGCCACGTGTCAAATCGTATCCCCGTGCCAGTTGATGCACGTCGCTCGGCACAAATCGGCCACATGCAGTAATCAATTACCAGCTGCAGCAGCAGCAGTGACGTGGTGACGTTACTACCACCATGATGATGACGATGATGATGATAGTGATTTCAACGTTAGCAATAGCAGCAGCATCTTGAACGAATTGGTAAAGCGTGTTGGTTTCATTGAAGGAAAGCTATACGGTGAAAAAATAATAGCTAACTTTTCAAATATTAGCGTTTAATCAGAAACTGTTTCGTTCGACACTACGAGGCTACTGGCTGAGCAAGAAAATACATTTTGCCAACTTTACAAGTTATTCAGTTATTTAGCTAACAGTTGTCGCCAATGCACCAAGACAACAGCATTATCATATTACGTACTGAGGTGGAGACCGACAAATTGCAGTTGCAGACACGTCCTGCATTGAACGTGTTGTGCGTGCCTCGTAATTTGTCTGCACACTGGCCTGTGGACAGTATAATACTGTACAGTGGGACTGGCGTCGGGCACCGGCCGCGGTAATGTGCAATGAATAGCAATCACTGCGGAGCGCTGCTGCAGTAACAGGCGCCCATCGCCGGACAATTGATGACCAGAAGCCGTCATTGCCACTACCGCTGTGCTGCTGGGAGGAGGGATTTAAATGACCGTCGCTCGCCGGCGACCAAATTTACTCGCGGTTCACCTCGCTCCGGGCGTCTCCCTCTCCGTTTGTCTGCTGATGCCTGACCATACTGGCCAAGGAGACCTTTATTCTAGCTATTATCGAGTAGTCCCTGATACTGGCCAGTGTCCGCAGCTCTGTTGCTTTGTTCACAGCCTCAGTTAAAGGTTGCCTACATGTATGACAAAACATCACACGCGACTAAAAGAGGGCGGGACAAGTACACGTCCACCTACAGTGAAGTTGTCAATCAACTCTGGTTTGGCATTCGGGTTTGGCATTCGGCATGCCGAACCCGAGTTGACTGACGCCTGCACTGTAGCCCCGCTCTCTTACTGTCGCATGCGAGGTTTTGTCAGACTTGTAGACAACCTCTTAGTCTCGCATCTGATAATTATCAGCGAAGATTCATTGCATTGTTCGACATTTCATCATTGTGGGTCGATCCGCCGACTCGTCCGTCATCTGGCAAATAGCAGACAATTATTTTGGTGCCGTCCGCCGCTGCTGGACAGTGTGCAGACAGTGGCGAAACAAGTCTATGAGGGGCCCTGGTTTTAAAAAAAACTGTATGTTAGGCGTTGTCAGTTGCAAGGCCCGAAGCCTAGGCCAAAACTCAAAACCAGAAAGGCAGACAGCGAGTTGGCACTTTAGAAAGGGACAGCGAATTCTTTCCGCCGGCTGTAAGAAGTCTGATGGAGAAGGGCTGTAAACTCCCCGGTGTATGGCATATGATATGAAGCAATGCCACAGCCAAGCCGCCTAGAGTTTTGATGCTTTTTTGTCTTCTCGGCCGATTTATTCTGCTGTGGAAAATCGTGTCTGCACAACGTTTAAGAACTTTTTGCCTTACAAACTTATGCGCTTCCGGTTGCAGTCTGGCGAAAAAGTGGGAGCGGGGGCAGAATTCTATTAGTCCGCCCGGAAGCGATTGCTTGCGGATCGGGCTTATGTTTTACTGCGGATGTTGTTTTTATTTCAATCGTGAGATCTCCGAGATGCGTCGGCCGATCGGCGTGAAATTTTGCACCATTTTGCACCATGGCATTACAAAAGCCAGCCTAATGGCTAGCTTTTGTAATGCCGATCCAAATATTTTTGGAGGGGGCTTTCTCCAAAAAATTTAGAGGCCAAAAACATGCAAAATTTGGCCTGATTTCGGACGACTTCCAAATTCGGCGGTGAATATCTCCGGAGCGGATGAAGATATTCGAAATCGGTCAAGTACTTGATCTATCGCGATTCCTCTAGCGTTAGGCGTAACAAGTCGGGTGAACTTTGGTCCGGTAACCTCGAAGATCTCGATGTGGAATTGTACCCACCTAAAGCGTTTTTTCGGAAAACTATATTTCGGCCCCTAGCGGGTGCTGCGCCCCCAAATTTTTACACGCGCTAGAAAATGACCAAGTCTTGCCAGCGCATCCCCACCGGGAACGTGGGTCTCCCTTACATTTTTTTTCAAAGAGGGGTTAAATTGGCTTAAAATGTAGCGTATTAACCGTGAGAACTTTCGAGCCAAAAGAGTAGCTTTATGAAACTTTGCCACCTGACGTGCTGCTAGGTGGGGATAATAACGCGCGTACAACTTTTGGGGCACCGCCCCTTTGAAATTTGGGACGGCAAAAAACGTTCAAAATTTAGTACGTTTTACAACTGTCGAGTTTGACTGCAAATATCTCTGGACTGGATAGAGACATCGACAAGCGGTAAACGGCGTTATTAACCGCAATCTCTCCCGCGTTAACAAAAGAATTGATGAACTTTGGTCCATTAACACCAGAAATTATGCGGCAAATGCTTGCTACCCTAAGTCAACAGTGTGCGTTTAGCGTATGCTAATGCATTTGACTGCGGGCCACGTGACTTTGCTACAGGCGGAATTTCACTTTCCCCCTAAATTTCTCCCCACCGCAATCGGACTTAAGGCGCCGGGCGGACTCACGTTGGGCCTTGTCCCAAATTTCTAGTTTCTATTTTTATTTTACGACAAGTCGTGTATTTTTACACAACAACTCATAAAAAACAAATCCAAACACTGAAAGTACTCATGAAAATTAATGTAAAGATACTCAGCATTTTCGTCAGGTGATCGTTGGTTTTAAAAGTACGGAAAGCTGACGCCCAACGAACCACCAGTGTGTTTGTATAGAAGGCGTACTACGCAGGGTGACGCTTGAATATTACCGAAGATGTCATACAATCGTTCATGCCTATAGTAAATCATCAGTAGAAGTAAAAACTGCCCGTTTCGTGTTGGTTAATTTTCCTCTGAGTAACACGAGTGAAAATGTCTGCGCCAAGTGCGGGATCCTATTGTGGCGTCTCCGCGCGCTTGACCTTTCTGAGAGCTTTCGCGTGTAGACGACTGCCTCCAGCAAGCGACCATTATACGTATACAGTGACAGTTGGCAGTTGCTTGCTGGGGGAGAACTAAATTGTCGTCAGCGCTATTAAGTACTTCGCGGATTCACGGCGTCTCCACATGGCCGGACTGTGCTGCGATATCCGTCCGTTTTTCAGAGACGACCGGAAAATACAAAACTAGAACGAGGCCTACAACTTGAAACATCATCCGAAAAAAATGTCTACGGCATCCTTGACATATCTTTGGCAAATTTAAATATTTTTTGTAATTTTCGGTAGGAGTCGTCCAGAAAATTCATTTTATTAAAATATCAAAAAGCTATTTTTTATATTATCATAATTAAGTAAATTCTTAAGGTAAAATTTAAATGTTCTAATAAAGCGTATCATTGGGATAATGTGTGCTAAAATTGTAAAAAATCTATTTTAATTTATTGAAGTTATTCCGAAAAATGTAGACTTTTTCCCGGACACGGTGTAGTATTTCGTACTTTCACGATAACGCTAAAACTAAGTAAACCTCAAACCTAACAATAGTTTGAGCCTTCGTTGACAACGCTACATGTGTAGATTATACACTGTGTCTCAAAAACATCCCCAACATTTTCAATTGTCACTTGAAAACCAGTTATCAGATTTTGATAATTTTTGGTATTAATATTCCAAACACAATTTGCCATCAAATGACCATTCAGTTTTTTACCTCACCCACTGTCCGCTTTTGCACTACCTAGGGAAACCAGATCAAGCGAAATATACCTTGAAATAAACAGAAAACGTGAAAAAAACATCTCTGACATTATCGACTGTAACTCGAAGAAAAATTAGCAAATTTTAATATTTTTTGGTAAAAATATTTCTGACACAACTGGCTATTAAATCATTGTTTAAGTTCCCACCACACCAACGTCTGCTTTCGCACTACCTGGGGAAAGCAGACCGTGTTGAAATGAATGAAAAAACTTCAGTAAATTTCATCTATTCAAATCTGTGGGCCTCAACAGCCGGTCTTTACAAAATTTGACTGTCATGCAGCAGTTTCTTTACCAGATAACGTTCAGTAATACTTATAAACTCAAGTTGCGACTTGTAAAGCCTGGATTGGTCTAACGCAGAAGATTATTGATACTGCTGTCACCGAATAGAAAAAGCATCTCCATGCTTATGTTCGCATAATGGGCCGGCATTTCAAGCAGTTTTACTGTAGGCAGTTGAAGAATAAACAACTGAATAAAATGACAGCCAAAAAAGTCAGAAATGTAAACAAAATGTGTTTTTATATGTTATGTTGATTTTATAATCATACCGCGTTGGATAAAAAAGTAATATTTCGTTAGTTCTGTTTTCCCCAGGTAGTGCAGAAACAGACTTTAAGTGAGGTAGAAAAATAAATAGTTATTGAATGACCAGTTATCTCAGGAATATTCGCGCCAAAAATTATTAAAATCCGATAAACTTTCTCAAAGTTACAATCAAGAATGTCGGGGATGTTTTTTGAGACACAGTGTATAATCACTTTAACACGCAATGCGACTTAGCTTTACTGGCGCATACATCATAGTAATTTACGTTCCTGGAACTTCTGTATCCTAGACTATACTACCGTTCTGAACAGTAGATTTGCTGTATCAGATTCGGTCTATACATTACCAATTTTTATCAGCGTTGTTCGAATTAAATCAAGTACAGAGGAACATCAGATATAAGTTTATACGAGTACGAACAAATAAAATCATCAATTAACTGACTGATTGAGTGAGTGGCATCCTATTACGTTATGGACGAAGTCGCTGTATGGCGGGCGTCCATCAGTGATACGCATCGGCAAACAACCTACTTTGCTTCTTCCTTCTTCGCCTCACTTTTTCTTATTTCCCCTTTTTTCTGCCACGTCCAACGCAAACGTCTTTCCGAAACTCATACACGCGGTTAGTGGAACGATAGCAGCTGTGTCGGTCGCCAAACTAAACTTTTTGCATGCAAAACTTATGCTAAATCTAAGTATTTCTAGTCTTCCGTATTGAGTCGAAAACGATATGAATACTTAATGGCAAGCGTTTGTGTCTGGTGTGATATTGTTCGGCTTGGTGGAGTTGCATCTACAGTGGGCAGTTGACCGATTTGGTAGTCGTAGCCTCGTAGGCCCTATTCTAGGATATATCTTTATCAGGGGTCGACTAGTGCAAGACCATTTTACGCTACCGTAAACTCAGTATCATCTTTATGGCACTCGGCTAATAGACTGCAAGTTATTTACTCGATCACGGCTTGTGCGGTATAAGCGATGTGCCAAGTCAATGGGAAGGCCGAAATTTAGACCCCCACAGCTCCCACATTTTTTAACCGATCTTAATGAAACTTGAAACCATGAAAGATATCCGAGATGCGACCCCACACGCAAAATTTGGTTGACGGGGGACAACGGTAAGGGGGTCTGCGCATAGAGTGCATTTTCGGTGACCTTTAGGTTCTTTCCTTTTTTGTATTCTTGCCCTCACCTCTAGGTCACACCAGAAGACCGATCACGACCATTTATGGCTCAAAACGCGTGCTTCCGTGTAAGGTAGTGCCTTTAAAGGTCTTGATGATAAAAAATAATGTTTGGGGATCAAAACTCTCTAAAAACCTGATTTGGGGGACTGAATAGGCATTTAACGCCGAATGACGTAGATAAATGAAATTTAGCAGTAATGTAGACAACTGCCACCGGAAATAGGCCATTTTGCCAAAATGGACAAAAAATAAATTTAAGATAGCAGCGGCCGCCATTTTGAATTTCATTTATCGCTCATAACTCGCTTACTATTGCACATATTTGCACGAAATTTGGCATGTGTATTACGTTTGAGGTTCTACATACAGGTGTGCCAAAATATTAAACAAAAATAAAATCCAAGATAGCGTCGGCCGCCGTGTTGGATTTTTGCACAAACAGCAATAACTCAGCCGCCAATTGACGTATATGAATAAAATTTTGCAGTAATGTAGACGGCTGCCACTGGAAATAGACCATTTGACCAAAATGAAAAAAAATAAATTCAAAAATTCGGCGATTGCTATTTTAAATTTCATTTATCGCCCATAACTCGTTTACTATTGCACATATCTGCACAAAATTTGGCACCTGTATTGAGTTTCGAGTTTTACATACACATATGCCAAAATATTGAACAAACATAAAATCTAAAAGGGCGGCGGTCGCCGTCTTGGATTGCACAAACAGCAATAACTCAGCCGCCAAGTGACGTATATGAATGAAATTTTGCAGTAATGTAGCCGGCTGCCACTGAAAATAAACCGCGTGACCAAAATCGACAAAAAATAATTCAAGATGGCAGCGGCCGCCATTTTAAATTTCATTTATCGTTCATAACCTGTTTACTATTGAACTTATTTGCACGAAATTTGGCACATATATTAAGTTTGAAGTCCTACATACATACATGCCAAAATATTGAACAAAAATAAAATCCATAATGGCGGCGGCCGCCGTCTTAGATTTTTGCACAAAGAGCAATAACTTAGCTGCTGATTGACATGGATTAATAAAATTTTGCAGTAATGTCGTCGGATGCTACCGAAAGTAGATCGTGTGATCAAAATCGAGAAATATAATAAATCCAAGATGGCGGCGGCCGCCATTTTTAATTCCGTTTATCGCTCATAACTTAGTTGTTATTGCACGTTCTTGCACGAAATTTTATACGTGAGCTAAGTTTGACGTTCTATACTTGTAGTTATGCCGTAAAATCGAACAAAAATGAAATTTAACATGGCCAACATTTTGTATTTTTGCAAAAAACATAACAAATCAGCTGGCCACTAAAAAAAGTTAATAAAATTTTGCAGGAATGTGGTTAGTTGTTCCTGGAAATTGATCATGTGACCAGAATCGAAAAGTAGTAAATTTATGATGGCGGCGGTCACCATTTTAAATGTCGTTTATCACTTATAACTGCTTTATCACCCATCTGCACGAAATTTGGTATGTAGACAAAATTTGCGGTACGACATACAGCCTTGCCATTACATTAAACAAATAACAAAATATAAGATGCTGGAGGTAGTAGTAGTAGTAGTAGTTGTTGTTGAGTTGTTGTTGTTGTTGTGTACAAAGTAACTGTCCAGTGACCTTTCAAACTTTGATAAAACTGCAAATATTATATATAAATAAACTGCAAGCAATTCATTTAATGTTGTATAAACGCTGATGTAAAACAGCAAAAATACAGTTTCTTACTTATTTTACTTACTTATTTTCAGGATCGTACTACTTGCGGTTAAATCTATATCAGCAAACTATGAAAGAAACTGTTTTACGAACACGAATGCAGCCGAAAACTTTGCGTTGCAAATTGCGGCCAAAACTGATGCAGATTGCGACACAGTTAAGTTACTATTTTTACCAACCCCCTGTTCAACAGTATCGTCGTCGACTGCTTGTCACGTACCGTTTAGCCACAGTATATACTTTACAAACGACAGAAGGCAGACATACGACAGAGTGTAGTCTACTAATAAGTTTGACGGTCGGCTAAAATGCATTGTCCGAATGCACTAAACACGTACGCATATTTTGTAACATTATATAAAATACAATGAAATATGATGTAACGCAACACAGAAATAAAAGTAAGAAAATTTGAGTTGACAATACATAAAATTCGGGAATGGGAATGGGAATGAGAATGGCCAAATAGAAAGCGCTTCTGGCCACGAGTTCGTTTCATGTAAGAAGCGCTATAGCAGGTACTGGACTTCACCTTTACCTTTATTTTTATTGTGAGTGCCTAATGAGAATGGAGGGATTGTGAAAATGTGAATATTGAGACCATTCTACTCTGGTGCACACATTTTACGACGCACCAAAATGTTATCTCACGATAAGCATTTTAACTTACAACCAAGCTGTGTTCAGATACTTTGAATTACTATTAGGCCTAATTAGATACGTTTGCTGAAATTTTATTGAAATATATTGCTATTCAAGTTCAACCGAGTCGTAAAAAAAATAAAAGATGTTTTTTTTTTTAAATTAAACACAGTGTATATAAGATGCTGCAGCAGAAAATGGTCGGTTTCGGTTGAGAAAAAGGTCGCGCCGAAGTCCACGCATTACTGTGACGTAAACGCAATTTGCGTGCCGCCGATTGCAGTAGTCTAAAGTACGCGTATACTGATGACGTCACGCGTGCGGAGCGCCAATCAATTTCCCGCATTGGATTGCTCTGCGTCCTTAACAGCACAATCGTAGGCAATGCTTCCGTGCGTCAGATCGTCGCTGAAAAAAACACCAGTAAGCGGGGTTGCTCGGAAACGATGCCGTTTTCGTCGGAATCATGCATTTGTTTCGAGGATGCCTGTAGCTTAAAAGGTGCACCAAAACGGACTGCATTTGATGTTGATAACTTAGCGATGGTTAAGCCCAAATTCCATTACGCCAACTTTGCGACAAAGTTCGGGACAAGTTCCCGACAAAGTCGCAGACTTGTTGCAGACACAAATCAAGAGTCCGCGACACAAATCACGTCGCCGACTTTCATGATTTGTGTCGACGACTTTTCCCTCGGGGAAGTTTCGGTGAAAGTCGGCGTAATGGAATTTGGGCTTTACTGGTGAAAGGCGTGCAAATGTTTAAAGTGTCGGAATTTTGTCTAGAAAAAGTGTAAAACTTGCATATCAATGCGTTTAGATGTTCTTTGCCTAATTTGCAGAATTCACCACGCCTGACGCCTGAAGTTATGCTGAATTCAACAATAACGCAATCATGGATTTTACTCAGTTTTAATTGGTCGGAAATTTTCAATAAAATATATGTATTATGATGAATGATTTTGCCACACCTGAGACGCGTCGCCGCACTATACCTGCGTATCCCTTTGGCCAATCGCAGCCGGCGGTAGATCTTGCTAATCCGTGCATGACGGCAGCCGATATGGGTCTGAGCCAAATCTGTCCACTCCACGGGTCTGACGTACATGTATGACGTCAGAACGACGCACGACGGACACCTGCGCGATAAGGAAGTAACGACAGTCCATCAGGACGCCAGCGACACGTGTAATCCTCCGCAGCAGCTGTCGCCTGCCTGCTCAACGTAAGCTGGGATTTAAACCGATTCAGGTCGTAAAGCCTGGACACGTCCAGCGCCGTTGACCGACTTATCGGCGCTGCTGCCTGCGCATCCGCGGCTTGAAATAATAATTCCACAGCAAATAGCGCCCCCCCCAGCGCCGGTATTAAGGCGACGGCGTCATTCTGTCAGTCTTCGATTAGTCGAGCATTTAAATCGCGCTAAGCAATTAAATCGGATTTTCTATGACTGATGGACGCAAATACGTGGTCATCGCGGTCTGAGTGTGATCGACATTGATCAAACAGTGCTGAAAGCCGCACATTAGAGTTAATGGGATCTTTAATGAAACGCAACTTTCTACTTGCTTGCTTGCTTACTTAAACAGGCAGAAAAAAACTTTGAATAACAGCGAAAAAACATTACTATGTGTCCTTTGTTTACGCATATTGATAATAACTAGAAAGCAGTCAGAGCCCGCACATCTCCGCCAAGGCAATGTTGTTCGCTAGGTGGCAACACCATCTTCGGTTTTGCAGCGGTTTTTTGTGCCCCATTGAAAGCAATGGTAACGAAAATTTCAAAGTGATCCAGAATCAAGGATTCCTTCCGGATCACCCCAACATTGAATCACTGGTAGTTTGTGCCATTCCCGACATACCGTCAAAATTTCATAAAGATCCGTTTATAACTTTTTGAGTTATCTTGCTAACACACAGACAAACAGACAAACAAACAAAGTCTGGCAAAAACATTACCTCCTTGGCGGAGGTAATTATGTTAATCTGATTGTAATAATACTGTTTACATCAGATCTGTTCGTGTCGGCGTCTGTTCACAGGTGTCGGCAGCACATTGGGCACAGGTCTCTACGTATTGACGGGACAAGTCGCTAAGACTCAAGCCGGACCTGCTGTCATCATATCATTCCTCGTCGCCGCACTCGCCACCTTCCTCGCCGGTATACTCACTTCTTTTTTCTGCATTCTTGTCTGGCATATTTTCTACTTTTAGACGGAATCGCTCTAGCGCAAGCGCAAGCGATTCTAGCGCAAGCGATTTCATAGAGGGTTATGAAAACGGAGATCATGCAGCGCTGCTCTATAGGTCTTGTGGCTATGGAAGTACTTTAGTTCACTTTACGTATTGTACCGGACGACGCGGAAAAAATGGAACATACACGGTTTACGTAGTTCGAGCTATCGAAAAGTTTCGGAAACGATTAACCTTGATCATTGCAGTGGAGGGCAGTCATGTTAAACACTGTGCTTAATTATTCGACATGCAGCACGTGCTACACTTTGCTTGTCTTTAATAGGCTCATAGGTTGTCATTACGTTTAAAATAACCCAACCTTTATGATCATGATACAACGCCATGGACTGCGCTGTCGGAATGACGGATAGCTTGGTTGAGCCTCCTTCCGAACTGCTCTTTTGTGTTTCAGAGCTTCGACTTGCGAGTCTTCGAACTGGTTGACTGCTTCATGACACAGAGTTTTCCATGCTGAACGATCCTGTGTGTCACTGCTCAGAGCTGACAGATCAACGTTACACTGCTTCATGTTGACCTTAAGAGCGTTTTGTACCACAAAACTGGCCCACATTGCAGACGCTTCCCCACTGCCGTCTGCCAGTTGTCCAAGAAATAGGCTACTTGCTTTGGGATGCGAGTGTCTGGCATACGCATAATGTGACCAACCCATTGTGTCTGGGCTTTAAGCAGAAAAGCATCTATGCCCATAATACCACATGGTCAGTACATCTGTGTTGAGAATTCAATCCTGCCATCAAGCTATCTTTCGCAGACAGCCTGCGGCAATGGAACTGGTCCAGTCTGCTGATTGACCGCCGGTAGAGCGTCCAGGTCTCACAGCCATACAGCAGTGTCGCCAATACCACAGCTTGGTAGACGGCAACCTTTGTTTTCAGGGATAGTGCACTCCCCACAATCGTCGCTCGAGTTTGCCGAATGCGCTACCTGCCTTGGCGAGACGGGATGTGATGTCGGCGTGTCGCTGTCTGCTGAGACGGATCACGATACATCAGCGTTACAGACGGACCGAAAGATGGACAACTCACGGTAGCAATACGTGCATTGGGCTAACACGGCTGTCGCTAGGGTAAGCCGACCGTATTTCTGGCATACACTCGCAATCTGCGTCCATAACTGTGGGATTATGAAGCTTCGAACATTTTGTTGCCTGCACCGCAAAATTTAATCGTAGTTACTTACTTATTTACATAACTTCGACTCGATACAGCGTAAACTTTCGCTACCTCCCCGAAATACGTGTGCTGCAAATTGCGGCCAAACCGCTGCAGATGCTGAATGAATAGTAGATACTATTGACAGCTTAACGCTATCGGTCAAGTTATTGCATGGGTAACTGAAATGCGTTATCTCGGCGTCTATCTCACTCAGTCAAGAACTTTTTAATGTTCATTAAAACATGCAAAACGCTCCTGTTACCGAGGTGCCAATGCCGTATTTGCTAAAATCGGTAGAGTTGCGCCCGAGGAGGTTACGTTACATTTGTTTAAGTCTAAATGTTTGTCTGTTTTGTTGTACGGATTAGAAGGAATGCTAATGTGGGAATGCTTGCAAACTCAACAATTTTCGTGAAAATATAATATAATATACATCACATTCACATTCACAAACACAGCAACATGGGCAGCCTTATCTACGCACACATTCTGTCTAATTAACTCAGTCAGTCTAACTGAAGTTGCACGTGCTAGGCCTACATACAAGTGCATCGCAGCTCGGGCCTTGACTTAGCGTACAGTATACAGGGAGGACCGAAAACCTGACATTTGTCCACTTGTGAAATCTCAGATCTCGTCGCTTGATTTTGCAGTCAATCGCTTTTTATGAAGCTTTTTAATACAAGTAACATTGAAATTATAAAAGCTTGTCAAAACTATTTTTTTCTTTTGAATTACCAAGTGTCATAATTCCTAAACGTGTTCATAAATTTATATGCAAATTCGAATGACGGGAATCGATATTTCTACCTCATTATTTTGTATCCCTTGACATTATTGTGTTTATAATATTATAGTAGGCTTAGGTAGTTAAAATTCTGTTGCCAATGGTCATGTGACTGATTTTGTCATATATGAATTTTATTGTATATGTTTATTACCTGCGCCAAGGAGGTAATGTTTTTGCCAGACTTTGTTTGTCTGTCTGTTTGTCTGTGTGTTAGCAAGATAACTCAAAAAGTTATGGACGGATCTTTCTGAAATTTTGAGGGTATGTCGGGCATGGCACAAGCTACCAGTGATTCAATTTTGGGGGTAATCCGAGAGGAATCCTGGATTCTGGATCACTTTGAAATTTCCGTTACCATTGCTTTCAATCGGGCATAAGGGAAACCGCTGCAAAAGCGAAGATGGTGCTGCCACTTAGCGAACAACATTGCCTTGGCGGAGGTGTGCGGGCTATGACTGCTTTCTACTTTTTTTTCTTTAATTATTTTGTTGCTAACCTGCTACCAGTGATGATGAATAAAGATTTTCATAATTAGCCTACAGGAACTTACTAACGCTCTATCCAACGGTACCTGCACCGACCCGTTACGATGTACCGTTCAACCACAGTACTTAGGTTGCAGACGCAGACGACAGACGGATGATAAAGCGTAACAGCTAGTACTACGGTCGGCTGAAAATCGATCGGCCGAAGTCAAAAGTCGACGAAATGTTAGAGGTTTCGACCGATCGATCGATGGGCGGCGCATTGCAGTTGTCGGGTCTAGCGGGTCGTCAATTTATAGCGCGTCCGTGCTGCGACGAAACTTGGAGGAAACTTGCTTCTAATCGGTGACTATACGCGGCGAGTGCAGTGCGCGGGGAAATGTGTTCTTCCAACGAATGAAGATAAACGCGACCCATAGCTCCACGCCTGAGTTAAATGCTCTGATGATAGGGGACTGGCTTCGTGCTGGACTGCGGTTCTATGGGTCCCGTCTAGTCCGTGCCAGAGAGCAGAATGGACACATCGAGAGGTCTGTCTTCGACCTCGAGGACGGTTCGAGAACAAAGTTGTGGCCTTGCCCTTCGCCTCGACGCCTTAATGCTTGTGGTCACTTGAAATAAGTGTGCTCTGTGCAATAGTTTTACGCGCATTATTACGCGTATTAACTATCGTAATTCTGTCTTGGTCCGTCTGTCTGTCCGTCTGTCCGTCTGTCCTGTCGGACACGTCCCGATACCGATCAGAGCCCAGGTGAGATAGAGACTTCCGTTTTGTTCCCCACGATAGCTTATAGTCTCTAGTATTTCATGACCAAGTTTCATGCCGCTGGATGAAGGGGTTTTCCTCGAATAAGGTTGTGAAAGAAGGGTATTCCGTAAAAAAACGTTAATGAGTCTATACTTGCTCGTCTAGCGTGAAAATGGTTGCAGCTAGGCACAGACATGCGGCTTAGGAATGTCAACATTGATGACTTCGAATGACCTTGAAGCCCAAAAAAGGAGGTTTTAATGAATTTCTCGCGATTTTGGGCTGCAACACACATTTCAAGTGTGAATTGCGCCGAAATGGCTAAAGATAAACCAAAATAACCTGCATATGGAATTTTCGGCATTAAATGTAAATTTTAGCAATTTCAGCCTCGACCTCCTACGTTCAAAAAGGCCGGCGCTCGTGAGTATCAAAGAGGGGTACCCCTAAAAGTGTTTTTTTATCGTTATTAGCTTGTTTATTATGAAAACGGTTGCAGATAGGCACAGACATGTTGCTTATCATAATAAGCACTGATGACGTGCTTTTAATGGTATCAACATCGATGACCTTGAATGGCCTTAAACTCCAAAAATGAGCGATTTTATTAAAAAAAAAATTTGCGATTTTCGGCTGCATAAGAATGAGTTGCGACGAAATGGGTGGAGATAGACGAAGATTAGCTGCAAACAGAAACTGCTGTAAGCTCTCGCCCGTCTCATGAGCATTAGCTCAGATTTCTTGTTGGTCTGTATGATATATTCACTGAAACATTGAAAATATGTCCGTCCGAGAATTTTTAAGGTTCATTACGGTTTGGATAAGCTGTCTTTTGATGCGCTGTGTAGACTGTCATACTTGCTTTACTTACTTACTTATTAGTGGCCTTTGCCTTGGCCTTGAAAACGCTGGTTTCGAACCCACCCATGCAGTGCAGCTGGTCTGACGCCCACCATTGTCACAGTGTGACCCGTCCGTCCGTCCGTCTGTCAGTCACGTCTCGTCTCGTTCAAGTCTCGCGAGACTTCGACGAGAAGTCGTGTCTCGTTGTTGCTGTATCTAAAAGCGGCAACAGCCGCGACTTTGAAACGAAAGATGGACGCGCCGGCCGGAAGTGGAATTTGTAGTGGCGCCCGCCATGCGCTTCTGATAATTTGCTACCGGGTGTGATGGCTTGCGCGTTAATTCTTCACTACGACCTCCTTGCTACATACATGTAGATTCAGCTGTCCTATTCACTATCCACTGTGTGCTCTGTCGTTAGACCTAATACACTAGAACGTGAGTCAGAAAAATATGGCACCACAGTTCAAGCCACGTTTTTTCTGGATATTGATCCAAACACGTCGTATAAACCAGACTCGACCAGACCGCAGTCGCTGCCCGCCATACGCGCCGGTCTGAATCTGTGTACACAAAATTTCATAACGCTGACAAACACGCCAGTTTAGACCTACATTAACAGCATTCACATTCTACAAGTGGTGTGGAGATGAGTCCAAGGTGTGATGCAGTTTTTGTCTGTCCCATTGCTCTAGCATAGCATGGGACAGATTATAAAATCACTTCTGTCATTCTGTCAGTAAAAGGTAAAAAGGTGAAGATCGTCAATTTGTATAGCGCATCGTCGCGAACACGCCTCTAATGCACTTTCGTCACTGACCAGAGCCGCCGGCCGCACAGCTACCGCGTGCAGCCTGCAGACACAGGCTGGCGCAGCGGCTGGCTAGGCAGTCCCAGTCAGCTGTACTAAGGTCTCCACCTTTCGTAACCCATGAGTCAATACTCATTTAACCAACCCCGAAGGGATGGCAGGCTGAGTTGGCCGTGTTGGTTGACTGATAGCGGACGGCGTACTCACAAAGTGGTCAAGCAGCCATCCATCAGTCTAGCGCAGGATAGAGGATAGTGAAAGTCCGCCGGCCAGGACCGACGTTCTAACCACTATGCTACACCACTAACTAGTCTGTCTGTAAACACTCCTAAGGCCGCAATTTTGATTCCATTTCGATGAAATTTTGCACAGTGATTCGGGGCCCAAAAAGGAAGATCGAGTTTGTTTGGGATAAAAATCTGATAACTCCTTCCACTATTTTACTCCAATTTTTAAAAATTTGCATTAGGGCCTATGGAGACTTCAAAGCGGTATAACTCGGTCCCCGTAAAAAATAATTGCGCGCTGTGTTTACTTACCCCTTTATTTTCGGGATCGGGCAATCTAACGGTGTCACTGTCACTTAAATGAAATTTTGCATTAAAGCGGTACAGCCAATGGACATTTCAAAGCAGTATAACTCTGTCTCTACCTACCGCCTTATTTTCGGGCCCATGCTATCCGATGGTGTTATGTAAATTTTTTTTCTGCCGACCCCTGTTGCCGTGGCAACGAATTTTGGGATAAAAATTGACTATCTCGGCCCCCGTGAAAAATAATTGCGCGAAGTTTGCACCTACACCCCTATTTTCGGGCCCGGGCTATCCGATGGTATCATTTAAATTTCTCGCCTGCCGACCCATGTTGCCATGGCAACGAATTTTGTGACAAAATTGACTACAACTCGGCCCCCGTGAAAGATAATTGCGCTCTGTTTGCACCTACCCCCCACCCCTTATACGCAGCTGCTAGGCTATATAGAGTGGCAATGGGATAGATAACTCGTTCCACAGAACGTATTTCTAGTTTTAAAAAAATTCATAGCATATTTTTCGCGTAAGTTAACAGTAAAAAATTGCAAATCGATCGATATTTAGGAATAATATGATTACGTTTAAACTGTTTGCAGCGCTGTGCTACGCCGAGTTTGCAACTCGAGTGCCGAAGGCCGGCTCTGCCTACGTGTACAGGTATTTTTATTTATGAAATTTTAGTCTTTGTGCGTCCACCACTGTATATTTTGTTTTGCGTCGTTTGTCAGTCCGCTCGTGATGAACCTGTTTTGTGTTTTCGGGATATGTGATAGACAGGACACATCTCCGGAGTTGCTGCATATTTTTACGCGAATGACGTTGTTTCTAGGGGTTGATTCACTTCATAATATAGGAAATTTCATTACAATATTCAGTTTGATTCAAGGCACGACTGCATTTTTACTTAAAGTGTATCTATTAAACTTAGAGATGATTATGGGAATGGGATTCCTAATGAGATTGGGAATCCTATGAAAATCTTATGGGAATGGAAACTAATGACAAGATTGGGAATGGAAATGGCAAAGAATGGGAGACAACCAAAACATAAACCAAACATTGCACGGAAATAAGAGCTCTGCACATCTGAGATCACCTCCAGTGCCCTTTGAGTTCCGTGGCGGATTTTGCTTTTGGGCGAAAAATTGTAAACAGAATGCAACAATCAATTTAGAGATATTGTTTTCGTCACTTTGACGTCACTGGCAACAAAAAAGACTCAGTTGTTTTAATAAAGGCCCGGTCACACCAGGTGAACGCATGAAGAACGCACGACGAGCGCACTGAAAAATGGTTTGTGCGTCGTTGTTCGTCGTCATTCGTTACTCGTTCGTCGAGCGCGCTGCACCGGCGTTTTTGATTCGTGACCATTCGCTTGGTGCGTTGAGCTCCGCGCACAAATGTACACGTCAGAAGGACGTAGACATGGTTGTGGGTCCAGTTTTTGTAACCCAACCCATCGATGAAAAATATTCCGCTACACATCATCGCAACTGTCATGTCACAACATAAAAAACGGAAAGAACCTATAGCACTGCAGCAAATTTCAAGTCAAACCAAATAAAATAGTTAGTCATCTGTGTTCAGCAGTGAATCACGCACTGCCCAACGAATAAGTTCCATGGCTTCTACAGTTTTCGGCGACAGAAGTAATCGTGGTTGCAACTAAGGGCCGTTTGGCAATAAATCATATTTGAAAAAAACTCGACCCAACCCAACCCAACCCATCGGTCAACCCAATCCATGGCCATGTCTGGAAGGACGTCAGAAGGACGCCGGTCGTGCGCGGGGAGCGATGGACCAACGCCCGATACATGCGATACACGCAGAGCACTCGCTCGATATTCGTTGTGTTCGTCGGCTGAGATGTAGCGAACACCCATGGAGACATATAGAACTTCCCCCTTACTTGTGGTGCAATTGATGACAAACACGTCAACTTCAAGTGTCCTTCAAACAGCGGTTCCATATACTAGGCCTTTTACAGCAGTCACAACTACAAAAGCTTCTACTCCGTTGTCTTTATGGCATTCGTAGATGCTGACTGCAAGTTTATCTGGGCAGACATCGGCGGTATGGGATCAGTATGAAACGCTCAGATATATAGTGTTTCTGGGCTGAAAAACTAATTATATTGTGCGTCTCGCGCGTTTTGCATGCGTGCACTTGGTGTGACCGGGGCTTTAGCACCAGAGCGTTTTTTATTAGTAGCCTAACTACTGTAAAAATTGTATTCTAAAAGTACACAAAAAATTTGAGCAAAGCTCATAAGACGCGCGAAAGCCTATAGCAGTTCCTGTTCGCATGTAATCTTAGTCTATTTCCATCCACTTCGTCGTAATTCAGGGGGCGCTGAAAACGCGAGACCGGAAAACGGGGGAACCTCAACGTTATGGAAAGCCGTTGCTGTAGAAAAGGTGCAACAT